>Ga0209922_102955_pt1 | contig 14049 bp, 5 predicted proteins | sample ThiBiot_500_biof_FD_183946 | JGI IMG/M metagenome (GOLD analysis project Ga0209922, IMG submission 183946) | Wastewater bioreactor microbial communities from Cape Town, South Africa - Thiocy_expt_500_biof (SPAdes) | ecosystem: Engineered > Bioreactor > Thiocyanate-remediating > Anaerobic-Aerobic ...
TATGATATTCTTTAGTTAGTAATTGAGCTTGACAAGTGTCGTTTGCTGTTACATCAACGAAGATTTCATCTTTATCCACAATCGCTATTTGATCAGAAACGCATAATTTCTTCAATTGTTCGAATAATTTTTCTGTTTTCCACAAATATGAATTGATTTTACCATCGAGTTGGACAATAGTAAATTTCTGCGCTTTATTAAGTGAAATTGATTCAGGAATTGGTTCTTCACGATATTCTTGTATCTGTTGAAAAAATACAGATGATGAATATGTAACTAATTTCATTCTGAATTCCATTAAAGCTGAATATTCAATCATTGTTGGCTCTTCGATATTCAACGAAGGTAAAGTCCAAGTTTCGTTTGAATTGACGAATTCGTTTTGTTCTTCATCTTGTGGATTTATCAAATATTGATCAAAACGATTTATTCGTTGTTGATTGTGTTGTTCAATTGAATGAATATTTTCATTCCATAATTTAATTTCTTTCTCATTGATATTTACTTTTCGTTCTTGGAGAATCGATCGTCGTTGAATTAAATGAATGCAAACTGAAACATAATTTTCGCATTTTATTTCATTTGGTATTCGATCGAGAATTGCATTTTCAATTGCTAAATGTCGACAAATTTCACTTAATGATTTATTTGATTGTTGTAAAAGTGGATCTTCAATCGTTTTCAGCTCATCTAAGAGTTTAGTTATCATCTGAATTTGAGATTGAATCTGTTCAATATGTTGAATATCTTCATTTAAATTCTCGGCTAGTTGAGCATCTAATTCAGGCTGAATAGGTACTTGTAATAGAGGCGAAATATTCGTGAATAGATAATGAAATCCACTCATTGATTCGGTATAAAGTTTGAGTATGTGATTGATATGACATAATTGAAAATCTTCAATTTGATATTGTTCAAATCGTTGATAGAGTTCGTTATCTGTTTGTTTGGCAAATTCAAGAAGATACAAATTTGATACATCATCTGGATGATTTTTTAATGTCAACGCAATTTGTCTTAGGAAACTATAAACTTGATAAAGTCTATCTAATAACATATCTTTTAAGTTCATCATTTGATTTTCTAATTGTTCTCGGTCGAGTGAAATTGAATATCGTTCATCGAGATCAAAACTTTCTTCGTTTGTTGTGATCGGTGTTCGTTTAGTAAAACATTGATATTTCTGAATGACATGTTTGTAATTAATTCGACAGAGTAAAAGATATGTTCGAATGATTTGCGATTGAACATAAGTAAAATCAAATGTAAATTCAGAATTTACAGTAAGAAAATATTGTTGATTGTTATTGATTAAACTAGCTTGAGATAATTGTTCAATCCAAAGGCAATCTTTATCAGTCAATGTAATGACACCTGTATTATCATTGGCGATTTTAAGAATCGATATTTCTTTCGAAGTTAATTCGTTAACCAGAGTTTTCAATTGATTATTTGATTGATGATCTAATTCTTTATCGAGAATATCCAATGTATCATTATGAAAATCGATTAGAACACTAAAAAAACAACGAAAAGGAATGACGGTTAGTTTTTAATCTAACGAACCTGAGTATTCGCATGATAATATCTCCTTCATCATGATTTTCTGTAGTAACTAAATAGCTAACCGGTGTATCGAATGAAATCGTTGAAAATCGTTGTGTTTCATCGCAAGCACCCGGTCGAATGAGTCCATCGGCAAATCGATGGTAATCATTGACAGCTTGAATACCTTTCTCGATGATATTCTCATGTGTTTCATTTTCATTTCTTGATTGTTTTTGATATCGATCGAACAGTTCTTTCAATGTTATTTTCGTGAATTCATTACGTTCGATGAGTTGACTGTATGTTTGATGTAGAAGACGGTAGAATTGACTGAGATCGTAGATGAATCGCGTGAGTTTGAAGAAGTCAAATGAATTGAGAATATGTCGAAGAATTTTGAGAGATGATTGAATATGAATTGGCCGATGTAGTTCGGTTTTAAAATGAGTAAATTGAATGATGATCGGTGTTTGATCGATGAAATCTTGTAGATTTTTTTGTATTTGTGTTTGAAGAGATAGTTGATTGACAAAAGTTTTATATTCAACGAATTTCCCGTGAACAAAATAGAAAACTTTATCTTGAAATTCTTGTTCAGCTTTGACTTGTTCGTTAAATGTACTAAAAACAGGTTTTATCCACGATTCTTGTTTCTGTGTAAGATAAGCCATTTGTTCAAAACAACGTGTTAGAAGAATACAAGTATCGGTTTGATTCGATCGAATCGAAAGAAAATGATACGTTGATAACAATCGTGTGCAAACAAAATGACATGTTTTAGCTCGAATATCATCACCTGGCTGAATACCAGCGATAATTCCTGGTGTTAAAATAGGCCCATGTAAACTGTTTACAGCACTATCGAATAATAATAAATGCCATGCCTAATCATCGAAATTTATAGAAAAAAAAAAGAAATCGAACTTAAATTAACTTACTAGAGCACCAAATGTCGAGAAATAAACAACATAAACTGCAGGAACGTTCAAAGTACTCATATTAACGGTATTAACAAATCGAACTAGATCACCATTTTGTGATAGAATACAACCGCAATCGTAATGCACACCATTCGATTGAATAGCACTATGTGCAGTAGAGCCGAAACCTAAATTTTCCAATTTCAAAAGTAAAAATGACGTATCATTCGACTTACCGAATGTATGCGGTAGATTTGTTGTTTGAAATGCAAATGTCCAAAGAAATGATTGTTTACCACCTAACATAATCATTGCTAATAGATTGACTAGCATATGTCGAATATTTAATTCGAATTCATCATGACAATCAAGTTGAAACATTTTATTCAACAAATTATTATTTCTCAGCGTATGACCAATTAAAAACTGTTCGGGATTGATAAATGCACGAAATATCTGTAGTTCTTCAACTGACAATGTTAAACTAGTTTCAATAATTGGTAATAACGATTGAATTGAAGATAGTTGATTGTTACAATAGTAATTATAATAGATAATTAGTAATAACATGACTTTAATTTCAATGAGACTATCAGAAATAAGTTTTAATTGAATCCATTCTTGAAAAGTTCGCCATTGATCGATTGTTCTCGAATTTTGAACACATGTTTCGATGATGACTCGTAATTCTTCGTACGATTGATGAAGATTTGGAAAGATCGATAATTGATTATCAGTTGAAAGAGTAAAATCAATTTGATGATATAATTGAAGATGATGATTTTGATTTTGTCGATGTGTTAATTTCAATGATTCAAAAAGAACATTTGCCCACTGAGGATTCACTTGTTGAAGTTGATCAGACGACAAAAAATTCAAAAGATAATACCAAGATTGTTTGAGAATCACAGTCGAAAGAAATAATTGAAGATAATTCGAAAGATTTCCTGATTGTTGATCGATAATTAACAAATCTGTTATCATCGACGGTAAACTACGAGTGTAAACTTGTTGTTTATCTTCATGTTTTAAATTTGTCTCACAAACTAATAGTCCAAGTATTTTCACTCGAAAATAATCTTTCAATTGTTTAAAAAGATTTTCACCGAACGATATCAACTGTCGTTGTTCAATTTTAGGTAATGTAAGTAGCATTCCTTTGTTTAAAAGATTGTACGTCATTGTTTCATTAGTCAATTGACGTTGAAGATGAAAGAAATATAAATCTAATAAAACAATTCGTGTTGAAATATTTTCATTTTGTACAATAATCGATGGATGATAGGGTATTTGATAATTGTCTTGCGTGTCTATGCATTCGAGAAGAATTGGAATAAGATTAAATCGATCCCAGACATCGAATTTATCTTGATTCGGTTGTTTGAATTTCAAATAGAGATGAACTAATTCATCGAAAAGAAATTGTCTCATGCCTAAAGTCAACTGACAAGTCGGTTGATTAAGATATTTAAAAAGAAAATTGATTTCTTTGATAGTTGTTTTTAATATCGAGACAATCCATTGTTGAATATCGATGTTGATATCATGAATTATTTCGATAATTGTTGGTAATAATTTCAAACAATTCGATGTTTTTGTAAAACGTGTTTGTTGAATTAAATTCGAAATTAATCGATGCGGTTCAATTGTTTTCTCATTGAGAAAAATGAGATATGCTAAATGCATAAAATCGATTTGATTTTTAAGATCGATTAATTCCGATCGTTGAAGAACTTTGTCCGATGGAAAATATTTCGAAATAAATGTATATGTTGAAATCCATGTTTGACTCGATTGATTATCCGAACAGATTTTCAACAATGAATTCCAAAGATAATCGAAAATCAATCGAAATAATCTCTCACGAACATTTGCACGAGTTGTATTTTGTTCATTGAATAGATCATGATAGAAATCACTGTTTGTACCGAGACGATCAAGTATTCGGCAAGCTGAATACATTGAAATAAGATCATTTTGTTCGTATTCAATCGAACCATAGACATGAGATAATAACCAAATGGATTTATTGGGAAAATCATCGAGTGATTGATGATCCTGCTCGTCGACGAGTAATAACCAATGTGAAATCGATTCAATTGTTTGTTGATGCTGTAATCGATTGGCATGAAAATCATTTTCAGTAATTGTACAAACTGTTCGAACGAGATCGTTTGAATAGGATTGAACGATCGAATGATCGATGATGTCGATTAGGATTTTATCATTGAGTAGAGAAGTCGCTAGTTTCGAACGAAATTCTTCGAATGAATGCTGATTTGCTTGTTGAATTTCATTGGCATGTGCTTTCACTCGTTGATGAAAGAGATGATACAATGGTGTTTGTGGAATACAAGAATAATGTGAAACAAGTTGAAAAATGCTTTGTGTTGGACTGTTCGAGAAAACGTCTTGATCATCAGTTGTAGCAAATGATTGATAATCGATTAGATTCAATAGTGAACCGTAATCAGTTGACAGTTTTGTTAGAGTATCGAGACCGTAGTCGTTAATGATGAATTTGAGAATATTCGAAACAAAATTTGTAAATGAATTTCTCGTTTGCGATTGAATCGAATCGATGAGACCATTGAAACGTTTGCCGCAGAGAATTTCTTTGGAAATTTCGTAGATTAATTTGTAGATTTTCTCCGATGAATTTTTCTTGGCTGATAAATGTTGATGATAGATATCGACGATATGCGTTTGCAATTGTTTCGCTTGTCGAAGAATCTGTTTGAGACATTCGACTCGTCGAAAGATATTCGTTCGACGTTGATAGAATTCGAATGCTAATCGATCTGCAAACATGTCATCGGACAGATCAGGAAGAAAGATTTGTATTCGTGAGCAAAAATCCCAAAGACAATCTTCGAAAAGTATATTCAAATCGCAAAGAATATGATCGACTTGCGTTTGATGTGAATCATCGTGTGATGACGAGAGGATTCGTAGGAATTTTTGAAGATGAAATGCACTTGCCGATGTACAAGTATCGAAGAAATGAAAATCCCAATCGTGAAGGAATATCGAAGAGAATGATGATACAGATCTTGAGCTGGCGAATGAACAAGCATAAGAAAATGTTTTTTACAAATCGATTCCGTAGCGTCAATTAGTTGTCGAACAAAAGGAATATGTAGACGTTGTTGACCAATACGACCATCGATTATAATAAGTAGAATGTTTTTATTCGCATCATTTTTGTAACTATCAAATCGTTCTTGTAATTCAACTGAATTCTCTATTGTACCTAGATTGAGTATGTCCATTTGACGGCTATGTTCAGTGAAAACTTCTGATACCGATCGTTGATTTAATCCGAGAATGTATGAAGATGTTCGTGTGAATATCATAACTTTTGTTGTTCGACGAATTTCGTCGTCGTTGGAATTGAACATTAAGTTGCCAATGAAATTTTCAATACTAAAATGTTCTTGTTGTTGAAAGTAAAGTTCACATAACCATTGAGCTACACTATCTTCGAAAGTTCGTAGTTTTAAAATGATCGATTCAGGTGAAACAAGTTGAATTAATTTCATTCGAAGTAGACATTGTTGAACATCATTTGGATTTTGTTCGATAAATGATTTCAATTTGATATTTAATTGTGTATAACATTGTTGAATAGTTTTATCTAAGATTGATAATAGATATGAATCGAGTGTACTTTCATTGAAACCGTAGAAATATTCTTGACCAAAATGTTGAATAAATGTTCGTGCTTTTTGTTCGACCGTGTTGAAAATTGTTTTTCGATCGTGAGAAAGATTTTGTAATTGAATTCGATAGAAATCATTGGTACTGAGCGAGTATTTTTGAAATCGACTGAGAAATGGAGCAGGTATATCTTTGAATTCGCTTCGTTTGATATGAATAATACATTGAAAATCTTCGTGTACAACGACATCGATTGTTTTCGGACCGATAGCAACTTTGGAAAAGATTTTTCTCACATCACCCGTTGCCATGATCGAAAAATTCTGATTGAAAACATCATAGAGTGAACCATGAATTCGACTTGTATTCACCATGACAATGGTTTTACCTGTTTCCATGCAAAGTTTTATATTGGATAAAATTTCAACATTTCGTAATTCGTTGTTAATATCATCGGCAAAGTCCGACATACGAAAAACTTTGATTCGACTTGAATCGGAATCGAGAATTTCGGTTTGAAGAAGAAGATTAATTGCACTTTCATCTTCTGATTCATCGATAATGAGTTTATATCGACCGTAGAGTCGACGACGTTTCGAATCGAGTTTCATTGATTCTCGAAGAATCGTTGGCACATCTCGATAGATCAGATTGTGTTTCTTCTCGTTTGGAAAAGTAAAAGTTGGATATTTCTCTCGAACTGAACTGAAAAAGATTTGAACTAATTCTTCGAATTCATTTTGTTGGATTCCATTGAAATTATCTTCTAATGCACGTAATAAACTCATTGGTTTAATTGTATCAATTGTCATTTCATGCTCATCATTCGACATTTTCGGCAGTTCAAAACGTAATTCTCGTAACATATAGATAAAATCTCGATCGTGAAATATCTGTGGAATATTTTGACTTTCTAGAACTTTTCTATAACCTTGACAAAGACCAGAAATAATCTTATCCAATAAAGTTCGTTCGTTTTCAAACGATAGACCAAGACAACCGTAGGCTAAGATTTTCTGATCATCTTTCGATGGTAACGAACGATAAACACAAATCATTCGATTGGCATTTGCTGCATCGAAGGATTTATTAGCAACGGCAACAAATGCTACTTTACATTCGTCGAGATACGGATGCAGAACTTTGAGAACCATTTTCTTCTCATCAGGCAACGATGCTTCGTCCAAGAAAACGACCTAAACAAACGTTTAAATTTGATCAATAGATACAAAAAACTCGAATTGAATTGAAATTCTTACGCATCGCGTATCGACTCGATTCTCTCGATAGTTTTGTTCACGTCGAATAGCTCGATCGAAAACATAAGCAATATCTTCCGATCGACTATATTTCGATCCCAAACAAAAGAATGGATCGATTGCAGGCAATTGTTTACAGAATGCTGTTGTTGATAATTGGGCACCTTGTAGATTTTGTACAACAATTTGAAATGAAAGTGTCTTCGATTGACCGGGTGCACCGATGATGCATAGAGGTGTTCGAGTTACTATACTGATTACAATTGAAAATATATGTTCACGAATCTAGAGAGACGAGAAAACAAAAACGAAAGTTAAATATTCTTTTTTTTTAACAAAGAAGAAGAGAAACTGACAGCTTGATTGATAGCAACTCCATGTGGAATGACGAAATTATTCGAATTAACAAACTGTTCTAATTCATGTTGAATTTTTTCTGCAAATTCTGGAATCAATGGTGAGAGAACTGCGGCTAAATCTTCACGTGAAGGCGTTGTTGTATCATTTCGTTGTGCATTATCCTCCTTAGTAGGCAGTCGAAAATAATAAATCAATGCTAAAGCTAAAGCTATACATCGAATAGGATGTGGATCAGATTCAGTTTCATCGTATCGCATTCTCCAGAAGAAATCAATTAAATTAAAACAACGTTGAATCTCTCGTTGAGATACAGAATTTCGTCCTAAATAAAAAAAACAAACAAAATCTCGAATTTTCTTTTTTTCCTCAATAACAAACCTAGACGATCTTCACAAAATACTTGTGCTGCAATAATCGCATCGGCTAATGTATTTTTTACATAATCCTCCAATGGTCGTTGTGTTTTAGGATCTCTTACTGAAGTAACAGTAAACGAAGCTATTTTCCGTCTAACATAAAGTTGTAATGTCGGTCGATCGAGAGCTCCATAGGATACTTTAAGATTTTCTAATGATTCCGGTAGTTTATGTACGAGATAATCTCGACGATGAACTTGAAGATCATCGTTATTTTCAATCGACGATGGATTAATAGCTGCAGTAAAAAAGATATTTTTCGGTAGGATCTCTCCGTGTAATGTTCCATCCATGAACATTTCTTTAAATAAACCAAGACATGATGATGTATTGACTTCATCGAAGAAAACAACAAATTCTAGTGAAGGTATTTGTCGAGCTAATTGACAGATTGGTGTCATAAATTCTTTGATTTGTTCTTCGGTAACACCGGGATGTATGAGAAGCCGATAGAATAATGGTTTAATTTTCGTATTTTCGATAAATTCATCGAAAACTTCAATAGCCATGTTAACCGTCGGAATCACTTCGAGTTCTAATAATTTCGATAATCGTGGACTAGCATCAGTCAACGGCGAATTTGTTAATTGTAATATAACAAATTCATGCAATACACCACAGAGTTTCATGGTTGTCGATCGAGAAACTCTGTTTGATGTTGTCAGGATTATTTTCCAGATTCTTCGTAATACTATCGAACTGAATTCGCCTGATTTCAATGAAGATTTTACTCGTCTCCAAAGTTCATTATTCACTCGTGGATTTTCTGCCGGTGTATCCTCGTCATCACTATTGTTGTTATCGTCGTCATCATCATCATCGGCTAATTCTTCATCAGCATTCAATTGTCTTTCGATTTGACGAAGACATTTCGCTTGTAATCCTACTGTTTCTCTTAGAATCTTATCAATAATTTTCTTCCATAACCATAGACTTGTTCGTTCGACAATTCTCGGTATAAGTAAATTATCCAATGTTCCATAGGTTATATTTGCATTTAATAAGAACGAATAGAAATTCAAGAGAAATGTTTTTCCAACACCGGTTTCACCTTCGATAATCAATGCTAATTTAGTTAATTTTCGTTCGTGAACATGAAATAATTTGTAGACGAAATTTTCAGTTAGAATAAATTTATGTTTGTTCATTATATCGATGAATACATCATATTTAATATCGATTAACCATGCAAGACAACTAACGAAATAATCTTTATCTTGAAATTCAGATCTTGCCGATGGATTTTGATTGTTAAACAGAGTTTTAACTGTATCAGGAACTTTACCCCAATTATTATGTAATAAATATAATGAAAATTCAGGATCATAGACGAGATAAACACGAGGATAATTCATCTCAGAGAAATTTATTCGAGTTAAATATCGAGCTTCATCAATCATTTGTTGCATTGCTGTCGAACCAAGATACGGATCTGTCATGTTGTATTTGTAATAAAACCCAGTAAAAAATCGAATACGACGATAGAGAAACTTCGTAAATGATAATTCGAAGATTTTATTTCTCGGTAGATCAGGAGCGTAGATTTCCATACACCGATAGATACATTCTCGACATTCATCACGATTAGTCAACGGATCGAATTCAACGGGTTGTTCGGTTTCGAAGTGTCGTCTTGCTGGTTGCATACAAGTATTAATTGTTCCGTTTTCATAAGCTTTGAGAAATCGAGCGACAAGTTCTTCTTCATCGTCGATGTATAACTGATAATTCTTGTCAGTTACTTCGTGTAACGCGTTCGATGAAATAATCGAAAGTATCGGTAAGATTCGATCGAAATTCTCTCGAATTGAAATATTTGATTTGTTTGTATAAGGTATTTCGATCGTGTAATGCCAACGTTTAGTAATCAATGATGAAAATGTAAGACCACTATTGAGATCGTTCAATGATCCGCAGATGAGCAAAGAGAAAAGTAGTCGGTTAAGTTGTTCGAAAGGAGCATGAATTGAAATATTGAAATAAATCGAAAGTTGATTCGATGGAGTTTTAGATTCGTAGGAAATTAGCAAACTAATTAAAGACGATACATTGATTTTATCATTGATACTAATGCACGATGTAGTTTCATCTTTGCAACTTGTTTTTATATAATGAGTTTTACCAATTCCTGCTTCACCATAGACGATATTTATGTCATGATTTTGTTGTAGAAGATGTCTCAAATTCATGGGACTTCGTTGTTTTGGTGTAATAAAAATTTGTCTAAGACCTTTGCGAGTTAAATTGATTTCTTTTGAAAAATAATAAATGGGTCCGTGTGCTTCGGATCGTTTCGATAGAGTGTCTTGTTCATTGAAAAGAATCTCTCGAAATCGATGTGTCATCTTATCGATTTCTAGAACTGCAAATGTCAAATAAGAAAATGTTCGTACGCGTGAAAAGAATAATCGAATATCATCTTCAGTTGCTATCGAACACCAAAGTATTTGATAGTCAGCTGGTAATCGATCATTGAAGATACTGATTAACATACAACAAACATCCATATTTATTTCATTTTCAATTAAATCCGAAGAACGGTCAGATGATGAATTTAATAAGACTAAATACTGTTGATTTTCATTATTTTGCGCATATTTTGTTAACAATTCTTTTCCACTATTAAAAATTTCTTTTAGAAATTGAGATAAACGCTTTAGACAATCATCTGTCGAACTTCCTTGTTCGATTGGATATCTTTGACAGAGAACAGTGATATGATCAATGGATAGATCACAATCATTCAGTCTCAATGATTGTAGATAATGAATTAAACAGATAATTGTCGAATTCGATTGTTGTTTTTCAAGAGAGAAGAGTTTTGTTAGAAATCGTTGTTGAATCGATTGATTTGTCGATCGAACAGTTAGAAGAATGATGAGAATCATAATTTGCCGATTGGAAAATAAAGTTAATAGACGATTTTCATATCGATATTTTTCTAAATCTTTAATCCAAATTGTATAAGTAGTTTCGAGATTTCGATAGATTAATTCGAAATCTTTTGTTTGATTTTGAACAATTTCTTCGAGTTCTTGTTCGAAATTGTTGGAATTCGATCCAATATCGGATAGGATCTTTCTTATATTACCTTGTGTATCAAAGATATCGTAATCAAGTTTTCGTAATTGATAATTTGGATGACCAGCCATTTCGAGTTTGAGTAAAATCGAAAAGATTTTCTCAATTAATTTGAATAATTTCAATTGTTCATTTAACAAGATCTTTTTATAAATCATTTCAGTTTGTAAATCAACATTACAGAATGTTAATTGACGTTTATGATCATCGATATCTGAACTTGATAATGTAAATAAAAACTTATTTTGTTCTTCCTCTTCATCATCAATTGATTCATTTGAAGTTTTAGCAGTTGAACACGTAATTTCAATAGACGATTGCTCATTAATCAATCGTTGCAGATGAATATGAACTTGTCCAGTTTTATAGATATGTTCCATTGTTATGAGTGCATTATCTAATCTCGTAATTTCTTCAGCTGATAACCACATTGTTACAATTTGTATATTATCATTGACAACTACAACCAAAGTCATTTGTTTTGTATGAAAACAATTTTTCAAAAGAATTTTACCTCGAATATGTTGCAATGATGTTTCATCGATAGTTGGTAATTGAGAAAGATTAGTAATGAATTGTTCGAGACTATCAACTTGATTGACAAATGGTTTACAAAGTGCATAACTAATAATCCATGAATTAAGTAAAAGATTATTTCGTTCTTGTAATTGAAATTGTGTCGTAAGATTATCTCGTAATTCTTGAAAACGTCGAAGACCATTTAGAGAATGTAAATCTGAAGTTTTGAACATTTGTATTACATTCGGTGATTGATTAATCATTTTAATCAATTGTAAATGATGATTATTGAGTTTTTGAAAACGTTGATAAAGTTCTTGATAAGTTTGTGACATATTTTTCAATGAACAATTCTCTTCGATGGTCACATCTTCGAGATTATCAATCGAGTCATTTGTATTTGAAATAAGATTGAATGTTCTAACACAAAGAATGATATTATTCAAATGACTGTAGACTTGATAAGTTCGTAGCCATTCGTAAACTTGACTGATTTGTTCATCGGTCATCATCGAGTGTTTTTCAATAGAACGATTCGTCGAAAGTTTTTGTACTTCATCACGAACGTTTATGTTTTTATCATGAAAAACTTCTTTGAGATCATTCATTTCATCTAAAGTTGTTTCACCATCTAATAGTTTATCGATAAATGTGAATACATTCTGAATTAAACTACTTAAATCTTTTTCACGAATCGGTTGATGTGATGGTTGAAAATATTTTTTATAGTACATATTTAAAATACCATGAAATATATGACAAGTTGACAGATTTGTTTGGGATAATTGATACCATATGTGTCGTGGATTATGTGGGTTTGAATTATCAATTGTAATAATCAAGTGTCCACCTCGTTGAGTTTGAAATTTTCCTTGAAGATATTGATGTTCGATATGAACATCTTTTTCGTTGAATAAAACTTCTGATGATTGATCATCGGTGAAATCATTCACTCGGTATTCGACTTTGATATTACAAGGATGTTGAATAGATGCAATTGACCAATGAACAGATCGATGATCATCGATTGCAAACATTTTCACTTCAATTTTCTTTGCAGGACAAGTAAATGCATTGTGTGGATGGAGACGTTTTAAGTCTGTAAGGTAAGATTGAAATTGACTTCTGTCAGATAGAGAAGCAGGATCTGTAACTACGAAAGATTTGGCACAATTAAGTAGATCACAAAGACGTTCAAGATTTTTAAATGAATTTAAAAGTTTAACAATTTTCTCAATTAATAACTTGATTTGTAAAACGTTAGTTCCTGAATCTTTTCTAATAGCAATTATTTCGTCTAATAATTTATCTGATCCATCAAGTTTTCTGCTATGTAACCATTCGATAATGTTTTGAAAAATGTCAATAAATCGATCAAACCATTCCAACCATGTTTTCACTTGATTGATGAATTTATAAAAGTATTCGTGTTTCACATCAGCATCGTTTATATTGATATCATTTGGTTTTTTCATTGACATAATCGATTCGATTTGTTCATTGATATTTGGGAATCGATAATAGTGTGCTTCTTGAGACGATAAGATCTCTTTGAAATCGATGTCAACAAAAAATTGAGAAGCAATTGACTGTTTTGGTAAGTGAAGATATATTGAACGCGGACCTGAAAAAAAACAGAAAGATTGCAACAGCTTTCCGACAGCAATGCAAATTATTTACTTTTTAGCAGTAAAATATCGATAATCGATTGTTTAGTATCATCGATGAAATCGTCGATTGACTTTGCATCCATATATTCTGTAGATTGTTTCACGCTTTGAATATATTTTAGTAGTTCATCAATATTCGAAAATAATACGAATGGTTTTCCGTGTTTGAGAATAATTATTTCGAATATATATTTAACAACTATAACTTTTAGTATGTCATTAGTATTGAATACATCTGGTGTAATATTCGCTATCCAACGGTTCAGTAACACAAGTGTTTCACGTGTTTTTTCTGTATCGAATCTTGAAAAACTGAAATGAACTATCTTTGACCAAATTCGAAAGCACCAAGGATTATTTTTGTGTGTCTCACATAGAGTTTTGTATTCATAGCGTTCTATTTTTGTCCATTCCTGAACATTATGAAACGTATAGCCAGTTAACCAATCATCCTGAATTACATCATTCATGTTATTTTCTTCAAATAAACGTAAATCTAAACGATTTAATCGCTCAAATAAATTCTTAATCCGTCGTAATTTTGAAGATTCATTTATATCCACAATAAATAAATGTCGAAATATGAGTGTATAACACGGATCAAACTGACTGTTTG
>Ga0209922_102964_pt1 | contig 14011 bp, 9 predicted proteins | sample ThiBiot_500_biof_FD_183946 | JGI IMG/M metagenome (GOLD analysis project Ga0209922, IMG submission 183946) | Wastewater bioreactor microbial communities from Cape Town, South Africa - Thiocy_expt_500_biof (SPAdes) | ecosystem: Engineered > Bioreactor > Thiocyanate-remediating > Anaerobic-Aerobic ...
TTAGACATGTACCTAAAAAATGACCTCGATCTCGAAATTTTTTATAGGAAGGACCCAATTTTTTTTTACCAAAAGTGTTTTCTGGACCATACCAGCATATTGAGTGAAAAAAAAATCGAAAAAGAAATAGTATATCGATGTTCTGTAACCGAAGTGCTTCATTTAGCTTTCGATAAACAAATGAATCTTTTGTATATCACAATAATGATTTATCACTTAATGTTGCAAACATGTCTTATTGTCTTTGCAATCTCGAAAGAATTGCACAAATTCTTCAATTTTCTCTGAAGTAGATTTCATATTCTGAAGAGAATCAATTAATAATTGCGAATGAACAAATTGTCCATCCAATTCGGCAGTTGACTTATCTTGTTCGATATCGCTCAAAAACTTCTGAAAACTACTCGATGGTAGTTGTGAAAAGTTTCTGAATAATCATGTGAAAATTATCTCTTCATTACAAGAATTGAATTAACAGTTTTTTTCGAAAATATTTCAATTTAGTATAACAATATATTCATTTACGGTCCTTCTATGTTTTCTTTTTATTAAAATTATTAATCACAATTAAAATAATATTTATTGTCGATTTACTCTAATCATTCGATAAGTTTTCTGACATATAATAAATAAAATAATAAAAATTAATTGAAGACCAGCAAGAACAAAAAAATAAGTAAAATAATCCCAACGATATTTTGTATTTATTGGACACTATAAAAAAAATATTTTTGAAAAATAATATCTAAAATAAAACAAATACTTACATTGAAAAGCATATCATAGGAATATTTTTTAAGTACAATTATACAAGCTACACCAAAATAAGATGCTATACCTCTCGATATAAAATGAAGACTCATAAAAAGTGATTGAGCTGAACGTGGTGCAAAAAAATATGCAAATTCAAAACTAGCTAATAAACCAAATAATTGTGCCATACCCATTCCAATATATTGAGGTATTTGAACCCAAATTGTTAGATCAGAAGGATTTTTATCTAAAAATATTCTAATAAACTTATTTATTTGATTTTATATTCGATTATACTATGACATTCATTTTGGCGCCAAAGTTCAACTCCGCCAGCAATGCACATATTTAAAAAAGCAAAAAACATACTAATAATAAATTTATTTGCTATTGTTAATGATCGATTTCTAGCACGTAAATATTTATAAACAAATTTATTAAGAATAAAAACACCAACTATTTATAATTAATAATGAAAAATTGTGTTTCTTTTTATAATTTACATAATCTTACTAATAATTGTTGTTGGTTCACAAAGTAATATTAAATCAGAAGTTAATAATGTTCTATTTTTCATTTTTCCAGCTTGTATTGCAAAACTTGAATAAAGCTAATAAACGAAAAGAAATTATTTCAAAATTTTATATTTTTAACTTTACTTGATAAAAAATAAGTCTATATGGAAAAACAAGTATAAGAATAATAAGAGCATTTCGAAGTAATTTAACATCATCAACAATCCAATCTTGATATTTACCATTATTTATTAATTTAGCAAAATCAAGAAATCTATATGGTCGAGGATTTATTCTCGTTGATCTTTGTATTTCATCATTAACTGAATTATAAGAAATATTTAAATTTTCTTGTTCAATTGGTTGTCGAGTAGTTCTTCGATATTGAATCCATGTTTGAAATGCATTTTTATAAACTGGAATAAATTTTTTTATTGCACTATTATATGGTGTCATATGTATATAATATTTCCAACCAATAAAAAATAAAATTGCAGCTATAAAAAGCATTAAATTAGCAACAAGAAAAAAGATAAAAAATGTTCCTTGATGTGGAATATACGCATCAGCTAATGTTTCAATAATACTAGCTAAATTTATTATTATAACAAATTTATCAATATATAAAGATGTTTCTTTGGATTCAATGATTTGATCAGCACCAAATGCAATTATATTCGATCTTACCGCTCCTGCACCAATAGCACTATAAAAAAATATATTTATTTCTTAAATGAATAATTAATCAAGTCATAGTTACGTAAAAATTAAAATTGGAAGAATTCGATCTGCACAGTGTTCATCGATTAGTGAATTTATTGATTGACTATTGTTTTTATAAGTAGGACATATAGGTATTTTTTCGCTTGTAATCATTGTAAATAATGAAAATCCAATGATATACAAAGGAAAACCTAATTAAAATAATAGAAAATTGAAAATTTTTTTTATAATAGTTATAATACCAAGAATAATTGTTTTAGCTCGACTTAATTTAGTATCACTAATAATAGCAAATAATAACATTGAAAGAAATTCTGTTCCTATAAAATTTCTTTAAATAAAAATGAATCAATTATTAAGTTAAATTTTTACCTGAAAAAATATATGAAATATGTGATAAATTCTCTGAACTAGTCCAATTTAATGTTTTAGTATATTGTAAAGCAGTGCCCAATCGATCCGTTAATGAATAAAATGCTATACATTCAAATAGAATACTTCCAAGAATAATATGTACTGCTACTTGACGAGTATCTCGAATACCAATCGATGGTATTATTTCTTCTGTATTTGTTGTCTCCATTTCTTAAAATTCTATAATGTTTCAAATATGAAGAGATAAAAAAACAATATTTAAAAAAAAAACGCAAAAAAGATCTTGAGACATTATTTACAGGTAAAACAGATTGTGTGAGGTCATGTTAAAAAAAGAACTAAGGTGAAATATACGATATAAATATATTCAAATCTATTAAATTTATTATAAATTTAGAAAAAAAAACAAATTGATTATCGTTTATTATTTAATTATCAAGTTATTTGACGAATAAACTGCTTATTGTCTACTAATTGTGGATTCATTTTAATAAGTTCAAATCTTCTCTGGCATATGATAAAAATAATAGTAAAAATGAATTGAATACCACCAAGAATATAGAAATAAGAAAAAAAATGCCATGGATCAGTTAGACTAATGTGAAATTGACAGAATGAGACAAAAATGAAAACTTTGACCTTTCTAATAAAGACATGCGCTCTACTTTAAAAACCAAAGTACAACTTGGTAAGATAGTTCGTACTTTAAGCAGTAACATACATTAAAATGAGTAATACTCATTGTGTCCTTTTTGGATTTGTATACGTTAACTATCATGTACATATATATAGTCCAACATGTCTGGGCATAAATCAATGAAAATATGTTGTTTTCAATCTTTTTATTTTTATTTACATTAATATTACCCATATTAGTAGCACCATTACAATGTTATTCATGTACAGATCCTATCGTAGTTAATAATTCTGTAACTAGTGAGACAATTCCTTCATTTTCTCAATGTCAATTGGTAATTGGTATCCAATGTATGATTTATATTCATTGGGATTTAGATAAGAATACAACTTCTATTGCTGTTAGTGCTATAGATTCGATAACGCAAAATAATGTTCTAGATGATACTATCATGCCTATGGCTTTTATGAACATTGGCACTAATAAAAATGATTTATTATCAGGACATTCTCTTCTTTATTTTTGTATGTTATCAAATAAATGTAATAATAATACAAATTTAAAGAAAATTCTTAGTTCATTAGTAATTGAAGATCAATTTCGTCAAGAACTATCTCCATTACTTCAGGCTGTACCCTCATTTGATCCTAAGACTGCTGCATGTTTTGATTTCAATAATTCAACGAATCAATGTTCTCCAAAAGATTTAAATCATTGTCCACGATGTCAAACAACTTTTAACACGACAAATTCATCAAGTACAGAAATGTGTGCAACATGTCCTATTGATCCTGTCAATGCAAATACTATCTTACATTCAGTTACATTTTCATTGAGTAATCAAACAAAAATTAGTGAATATGTTCGACTTGATTGTCAACTAAAAGGGTGCAATTCAATTGAAAATGTAAATAGAGTTTATAATACAAGTATAATTACATTTGACTTTCATGAATATTTTAAAAATTTATCTGATTTATCATTTTAATTTTTTTATATTATTTTTTTTTGTGTGCTCAAAAAGTCAATATACACTTTAGGATCAGTCAGTATGTCCGTCCGTACTCATACATTTTGTTTTAAAAAAATAGAGTGTACGGTACATTGTATTTTAGATTTCCATTAGAAACTCTGATTACTATAATATGTTATAGCGTTTTAAAACCAATTTTTATAGAAAAATCAACTAGAGAGTGATGAAACATAGGCGACATGAGAGGTTTTCTCATTTTTTAATAGTCGATTCGGAATAAAGAGTCATTTTTTCCCTAACATACGCTGCTTCTCAAAATACAATTAATGTTATGAAAAACTCAAAAATACTTTCATCCGTTTCGTTCGCAATATACTTATCTAAGTTAAATGTAACTTTGTGAGTCCAAAAGTCATTTATTGCCCCCATAGGTGCATTTTTCTCCAAGTATCATAATTACATCTACATCAATGAATAATATATTTATCTCATCGGTACATTCTTTCATAGAATTACAAAATTTTTAAATAACAGAAATTTCAAGGTTATCATTGGAAGTATTACTAAGTCATAATCTTCACAGTTAATTTTCAGATTGGTACAACTAATAGTGATTATATATCATCTCAGAATATTAACTTTGCAGCGGCGGATTTAGAAGAACGAACAACGCGTCCTCCTTTCACTTGAGAAAATTTTTTTGATTTTTCGTAACAAAAGATGAACAAAGATAAAAGAGATTTTCATCGTTGATCATTCCTCTCCTAGAAAGTCCTAGATCTATTGCTGATCATATAATCAATACAGATTCCGTTGTCGTTTTAGGAATATTGGAAATACAATTTTCTTGTATCGCATTATATACAAACGAACACTATATAAACTTTAATAATTAAAAGGAAATTTTTCGAATATCATGTTTAATTGTACTGCTACAAAATATAAAAGTTTTTTTTCAACAATAATAATTTATATCATTGATATAGAATGAGAGCAATATTATCCGCAGAACCATCATTACCTCCAACATAGAGAGTCATAGTAACTATAACTGTAAGAAAACGAGTAGTAGCAGGTACAAATCCTTGAGTTTGACGAAAGAGTAAAGATGATTGACTTCCTCTGTCGACAGCAAATACTGGTCCTATCGTCACTCCACTACCGATCGTTTGATTAAATTGATCAGCAAAATACAGTGAAACTGTGGCGCAGTCATCTTGATTACTATAGCCGCCAATCCATGCTGACAGATTGAACTTGATAGATTGAGTATCAACAAGATAGGGATCAATATAGTTAGTTATATCAATTGTTTGCCACATTGATGTAGAAGGTGAATTTAGACCAACAAAATAACAATTACCTCGGTCACTAGGGATACGGCGAAATGAGAGTATAGGATTCGATATTCTTTCTTACCTTGGCCCTGGAGATGTCGGGGTTTGAGCGAGATATCCAGTATTATTGTAATAGTTCTGCGTTATCGTGGCATTGAAATTCCATCCAGTTGGACTAACGATATATGCACCTGCTGCGCACGGTCCAGTTTCAGCATCACCATTTATTATCATATTGACATTGAATACTAAACAGCGAATTCATAACTAGTTTACTAGTCACATGCAATATGATAAAACATTTAAAATTCAGTAGAATTGAAAATAGAATTCCTATGGAGTATCTTTAATCTCTTTACGGACATATACTTACTCAGTCTGAGAATAGAAAGCAGGTATTTTATTCATAAAATGAGATTACTTGATCGTCTAGTGATGCTCGTTGTCGTTGTTATATTGTTGGATTTAAACAATAGTCCAAAAAGAAGTACAGCCATACCAATGGTCACAAGCACGCAACCAAATAGACACAAATATGCGCATAATGGACGACAACAACAGTAATATCCGCTAAAACCACAAAGAAAAGCAACCCCCACCCTCAAGAAAAAGCAATATAAATAATATACCATCGTGCCAGGCGCCTCCTTTTCCGATCTATTATATCATGAATATTACCTCGAGAATCTTCTCGCTCCAATGAATGAGAAAACTATTTGACTACAATAAAAAAAATAGTTATGAGAAATGAAAAAAAAAACTCACAAGAATGGATGTATGAGCAGTAGATAGATTAACATTAGATGTTCTCATATCCCACTGGGAGCAGCCTGGAGTCGAAGAATATTTTGAATTAATGTTACATCCATTGTTGCTGCTATCATTTCTCCATTGTTTGTTGTTTGACTATTTTAAAAAATCAAGAAAAATTTTTATATTTTACTTTCAAAATCAACTTTTGTAAAATTAGAAGCAAATTCTTCTGTCGATATTGAATATGGATTAGAATTGTCATGTCTGGTTGATCTGTCTTTGCACAAGTCATGATTGATAGTTCTTAATGAATTCATCTATTTCTATAAATAGTGAAAATTCATTTCTATATCAATTAAAGACCTTATTATAGTTCAAAGCATGAATTTTGGATGATGAATGAATCTTCGCATGAATAATAAATCTTTTTGGTGTTCTTATTTTTAACGAAGGATGTCGTTTCTATACAAATTCAATCAAACAAAAATTATTTAATGAAAATATGTCAAAAAAAGAAGGTGCCATCGACTCACATGAGTTCGATAAGAGAAACAGCGGTTTACTTTGGTAACACGTGGTTTTGATGATGCGAAAGATCGAGTCGATAGCATTATTTTATTCGACCTTTTTTATCAATAACTTATAAGCAGAAATAATCATTTTATTAGTTGAGTATATAAATATTCTTAATGTTGAACTACCAACATCATCATCCAGTTATTATTGTTTTTATGTATTGAATTAAAGCACAGAAAGACTACCATACAGCAGTATATAAACAAAGTTACCTAGACAATATATAATTCAAAATTTATTATGGCACTGATGAATTGAATAAAAAATAATTGAAAAAAAAGCCATATATTGTCATCTAGCTACGATCATGCTATGTAAACTTAGTATACAGAATCAGTCAAAAGCAATCGATTTTTAATATTGAGAAAGCTACTGATGGTATAGCTAGTTAAAACAGTATACATTCAGACTTTGAATCGAAAGTAGAATCTTGACAAGAAATTGTGATTGCATTCTATATGGTTTAAAGAAACTTTCCCAATACTATGCATTTGATCATTCCTAAAAAAAAGCAGTTTATTCATATTCTTAGATTAAAAATATATTCTGATTAGTCAAATACATTTGTTCGTATTTATATTAAATCATGTAGCTAAACAATAAACAAAAAAAATCGATAATTCAGTTATATGGTAATCTTTGAATATTCGTTAAATTATCTGATTGTTCTAGAGTATTTTCATCATTTGGTTTTATTCGTTCTATAATAATCAATTAAACTGAAACTTTTTCAAATGAATTAAATTTTTATATTTATTCATCATTGAAATCTATTTCATATAGTAAATTTTCTTTTTTGCATAATAAAAATTCTGTTTAATTATTAAGAGAAACATAGTTAAACATATAAATATAATTAAAAATTAAATCAATTCTATTTGAATATTTTCAATTGTTTTATATAAAATAGTAAAAGTGTTTGATTAAAATGACATTAAAAGCTATATATTGTCAATCTTACTATGTAAGTTTAATCCAAGAATTTCAAAACACAGATACATCAAGATTAGTATTGACGTGAATATGAAATTCATCTTTTTGATCTCTTTTTACTCTTACGGTCTTTAATTAATTTTTGAAAAATATAGAAAAAATACAATGGATTTAAAGAAAAAATTCAAATGTTATATATTTTATCAATTTTGGTGATCATTGATATAGAACAACAGCAATATTGTCAACATCACCATTTGAAGAAGGGCCTGACAAACGAGTTATAGTCACTGTCACTGTAATAAAACGAGTACCAACAGGAACAAATCCTTGAGTCTGACGAAACAGTAATGATGTTTGATATCCTCTGTCAATAGCGAATACTGGTCCAATGGTGACTTCACTGCCAATAGTTTGATTAAATTGAATTGATCGATAAAACTCAATGAAACTCTTGCATTATCATCTTGCACTAGGTAACCACCCATCCATGCTGACAAATTGAATTTGACAGTGTGAGTATCGATGAGACCTGAATCGACATAGTTATTTAAATCGATGGTTTGCCACATTGATGTTAATGATGACATTTGACCAGTAAAATAACAGTTTCCTCGATCACTAAAAGTAAACGAAATGATACTATGAAACTCAATTGTTTTTCTTACTTTGGTCCTGGAGATGTCAAATTCTGACTAAAGAATACACTACTGTAGTAGATCTGCGAGATCGTTCCATTGTAGTTCCATCCAGTGGGACTTGTAGTAGTAGTACTGCTATCACAAGGACCGGTTTCTGCATTTCCATTCGTAACCAAATTCATATTAAAGACTAAACATAAACGTTGAGTATAGTCTTTAAAAGTTAATCGAATTTGTACGATTTTAATATATATACGAACAATCTGTCAAAATACAACTAGGATCTGTTCAATTAATTAAGCTATTTACACTGTCAAAAATTTGATATCTACTCTGTGACATTATTGAACGAATAAATTGTTCGAGATATTACTCAATAAGCAATAATATTTCAATGAGTTACTTGCGGTTCTGGTAGTAGTTGTCGACGTTGGGTTAGGTTTTGATAATAATCCAACAAGAAGTGCAGCGATTCCAATGACTGTAACCACACAACCAAATAGACACAAATATCCACATAGTGGATAGCAACAACAGCAATAGCTGCTAAAACTGTAATGACAATTATTTAATTAAGAGAAAAAAGAATATAGATATTATACCATCGTTTTTTATGCCTCTTGTTTCGATCAATTATCTCACGAATGTCACCTAAAGAATTCGTTCGATTCGACCATTGAGAAAACTATTTAGATAAAATAATAGTTACAAGGTATTAAAAAGGATCTCACAGAGATGGGTGTATGAGCAGTGAATAGACCAATATCAGATTGTCCTGCATTTGACTGAAACAAGTCAGTAGACAATGTACAGCTTCCTATTGTTGATGACTCAATTGAATGTCGCTTGTCCTTATTAGTGATTTGTATTACATTTAAATCAGTATTCCACTCATTGTCTTTGCATTGTTTAGTGTCTAACTATTGAAAACATTTTAATAAAATTATTTCAAATGTAGAGCAATTATATCAACTAACTGTTGTCAAATTCAAAGAATGTTTACTTGAAGCTGAATTTTGTTCTGTTTTGCTATAGTTATTTGATTCAGATTTATGCAAATCTTGATCAACAGATCGAAATGATTGTACCTATTTTAATTAGAAAAAGAAAATATTTTCATATTGAAAGAAATTGATTGATTTTAAGAATGAACCTTCGTATGATCTACAATCTTTCGCCGCTTTCTTCTCTGAAAATAAAATTACAAAAGAAAATTTAATAAAATTGAATCAAACTCACATGAGTTCTAACAGAAATATGACGACTTAGTTTGATTACTGATGGTATAGAATGTGGAGTTGACACCATCAATGATCATCTATCGAATGAATGATCATATAAATTTATGAAAAAAGTAATCTAAGTGCATACAATATGTACTTCACTTGGCTAAGATAGAAGTAAATAATAATCTTATATAAGACTTCATTTTTATACATATAATTATAATTCAATTCACTTGTATTCATACAGTCTTATGGGAATCATTTTCATTTAGAAAATTACAGAGAAGAAAAAAAACGAAAAAATCTATCTGAATATAGTGACGTCATTTTCGTTTTTATTGGTAGATTCAACAAAACCATCTAAATAAAACATAATAATGTGAAGAAGGTCAGATATATATATATATATATATGATTTTCTCGACACATTATCGAAATACATTTCTATCAATCTGATTAAACCTAATCCTTTGAAAAAATAAATGAACATGTTATGTTCAGTTACCGTGTATCCGTAATCAAGGTACGATATGTTTAGATTGGACCGATATTTGTGATGGAAAAATTGACTGTATGAATGGAGGTGTTGATGAAAAACATTGTTGGCAACTTGAAATGAATGATTGTCAAAATAATGAATATAAATGTTATAATGGAATATATATGCTGTAGACAATAGCATTGACAGGTATGAACAGTTTTGTATCGGTCAGATCGCAACAACAAATTTTATATACCATTATGTTTCAATTTCCACTAAATGATAGTGGACACACATTCTTAAAACATGTATGCATGAAGTAATGAGTGGATTTTATTGCTTTTATTTTATTGTCACAAGAATTCTGACTAGAAAATCTCTTCATAACTTCTCTGTGATATTAGGAAATTAAAAATAAATACAAATCTCACAAAATCTTTTCAATCATCATAGATTTAACACGGCACCTTGTACTTCCTCGTGCATGAACACAAAACCAAAGAGCTCTGTCCTGAATCCAGTCAATACTTAATGGCATCGAGCTCAAGTTATTTTCTCGCAGTTTTTGATTGAAAAATATTCTCGAAAACCAGGTGAGATTTATTAGAGTTTTTGAAGATTTTCCAGAGCTTAATAATTATTAAATATTAATTGAAATTAGGGAGCCTTCTAAATATGAGGAGGGAGGTTACAAAACGTTTTTTGGAGGTTCGGTAAGATACCTATTTTTTTAGACTGCAATGATAACCTAAGGAATGAATGATTTCATATAATTATGACATTTTCGTTTTTTAACTAAATCTTAATTGTGTTCGAATTTTTGTGTTGAAAAATGAACTTACCGAGGAAAGTCGTTGGATCAGCGTTAGATATCTGAAATATGTGCGAACAAATATAAAAATTATTTTTTTCATGGAAGACTCATATTAAGTTATTGAAAACTTTTCTAAAATAACTACAATCGATTTTAAAAAGAAAATTCACCCAAGCTCGATGCTTTTCGATGAAGGATGCAATAATATTTTCCCATCAAAGCGTTGATGAAAATAAACATTAATCTTTTATTTGGTTTCTTTTGCCTTTCATTTTTCGATTATGCTCTCTTATCAAACTGAAGATATTTATTCAATTTACTGTTAGCAATTCTGCGAAAAAGACTTTGGAAATCGATGTTTTTCCCGGTCGATGTAGGAATCTTTTCAAGACATTTTTCAAAAAAAGTTGTGGTTTTGAGAAGTTTTTGGATGGAAAGGGATCGTTACGGAGGACTGAAATATTCTCTGGATGAAATTTTTTGTCGATGAATGACATTGAATTCGCTGAAAATGTTTTCAAAAAATTCTCTCTATATATTATGAAAGAGCTTGACACTTGAATTCTTCAAAAAAAAACAAAAACAAAATCTACTTTTATAAGTTTGATCATAAGAAGAAACAATCAATGTTTGTTGTTGATTCCTCGTTTATTGCCAATCGATAATATCAGATAATAATCATCGAGTTCATATGTAAATTTCTCTCGTCTAAGACGATAAATCATTCGTCTTAACAATCTCATCGATAAATATGGAAGATGTTTCTCAAAATTATGCCAAAATACCATATGTTCTAAATATTTTAATCGATTGATCAATTTAATCATCATTTCAATTGAATCAATATGCATTTTTAAAGACTTAATATGTGAAAATCTTAAACAAAATTGATCAATATCATCGTTATATTTCCATGTTTTAATTGTATAAGAATAAACATGTGAGAGTGGAATAAATAATGGAATAAATCTTTCCATAATGAGATGATTTAAATGAGATGTATATTCAATTAATAAATGAATTTGACCAATTGAAATATTTTGAATCGATGAAATATCAAGTTCATTGATTTGACTAAGATCAACAATAGAACATAAAATATCTATTGGTGGTAATGTCGATCCTATTAATATCAAACAATGAACATGAGTAAAACGATAAATTGGTGAAATAATTGGTTTATTAAAATTCAAAGATAAATGTTTAATAGATTTTGAATAGAAAATTTCTTGTTGAATATTTAATGGTGCTGTTGATTGAGGTGGATAATCCTTTCCATTATACTGAATACATTGTGGACGAAATCGAGGAATAGAATAGATCGATTTTTCGATATATCGATTTGTTCGAGTTTCACTTAATGCAACATACCAATGTTTTTCTTCAATCCAAAATGTTGATCGAAAAGAATCGAATAATGCTAAGAGATTTTCTTTGACAAAAACATCTTTATAAAGAATAAATTGAAAATTAAATTTTGTAATTTGCGTTCGACGAAGATATTTTTCCCATTGTTTTCCATCGAAGAAATCTAATCGATTGATTGCAAATAATGTTAAACATTTCAAATTTAATAATTCAAGAAGATGTTCTTGAAATAATTCCAATGATATATCAATATCTACAAATAATTATCGAAAGATAAATAACACATACACACACACTTACGAATATGATAATTCAATGTCAAATGTGTAAGTGAAGAAGATAAATATTGAAAATTGAATAATGATTTATTCTTTTTTAAACAATCGTTTTCAAAATCGATTATTAAATGAGTAATTGGTGAATGAAGATTTGAAATAAATGAATGAAAATCAAGAAAAATAATTTCATCTCGTTTTAATATAGAATCGATACGATCGAATACACCACGATTAATATTCAAATGAGTTAACATGGGAAATGTTTGATGTATTGATTGTAACATATTAGTACGGTTGATTTCCAAATAAGTTAAATATTGAGCTTGTTTGATAAGATTATCGATTATTTGTTTATCATTATAATGATCACAATCTTCAAATGTAAGCGATGAAACGGAATTTGGTAAATCAGGTAGAATATAGTCACTTTTTATATATTTTATATAATGAAGATGAATAAATTGATCTTTGAATTGTGGAAAATATTGATGAAATATTAAGACTTGTTCGGGAATATCTTTTTCAGAGAAAATCAATGAAATCACTTGTTTGGGTTGAAGTTTATTACAAATAAAATCAAATTTTGGTCGACGAATTTTACGAAAATCGATTTCTAATGGATATAAACCAACTAGATTATTTAATTGGGAATTAAGACCAATAAATCCATGAAATATATCATAAGTTGATAAACAATCAAATATTTCATAGAAAATTTCATTAGAAAATCCTTCCAATCGAGAAATCATCACGTCACGTACGAATTTTATTTGGGTAAAAAACGTTCTATATACTATGAATCATGTTTTAGAATGATAAAGAACAAAGAAGATTATTGGATGAATTCAATAAATCCCTCTTTAGACTTCTCTGTAGAGGATTGTTACACGGAAATACATTTATTTACGAAATAATCGATGAAAATTGAAAATATCTCTTTGTGCATTTGATCCACCAGCAATAGCAGTTCGATTTCGAATAGGATACAAAAGTTCTACTGCTTGTGCATATTCTCCTTCGTCAAAACGCTCAAGTGCGACAAAGATGTACGGACCAATTTCACGATAGGATTTTCCGATATCCGTATCAGACGATTCGACTGTTTCTTTGAGCGAACGAAGAAAATCTTTTTTCGCTACGGTATCAGCAAAATTGTCCAAAACGAAATAATGATGAAAATCCGAGAAAAGTGTTTGATGATCATGCAAATGACTGTCGATAGATTAACGAAGCAGCATCAGTATATTTTAATCGGGTTAATTCTACTTCATTGCTATTCAAATAACAATTTTGAAGGATTTCTTCGGCTTTCTCCCAATTGTCTTGTTCCAATTCATAGAGCGCCCAATGCCAATTGATATGTGGTGCGAGTGTATCGCATTGTTGCCAATGGTTTTGGGTTTTTTCTAAAAAGTTAATTCCTTCTGATATTCGTCCCGTGTATTCAATAGCATGTGCCAATGCGTGTGTAGCCCACGCATCATGTTCATTGAGTTCCAGTCCAAGTTGAGCTTGTTGTTCGGCTCGTAATACCATATTTTGGTTGCCAACGTGGAAATAGGTGTCAAGTGCTATTTTTAGAGTCATAATATCAAACGGATGACTGAGAAGGATAGTTTCCCATGTAT
>Ga0209922_102966_pt1 | contig 14002 bp, 25 predicted proteins | sample ThiBiot_500_biof_FD_183946 | JGI IMG/M metagenome (GOLD analysis project Ga0209922, IMG submission 183946) | Wastewater bioreactor microbial communities from Cape Town, South Africa - Thiocy_expt_500_biof (SPAdes) | ecosystem: Engineered > Bioreactor > Thiocyanate-remediating > Anaerobic-Aerobic ...
TCCAATTTTCCCGTTTCCATAATTCGCATCGACTGATAACACTTATCATGTTCTTCTACAATTCTTCGATTGTTTACTTCATTTACAAAATTTTCGGACTTTAACTCCACATACTTCATCATCAATATGGTGTTCCGAATATACTTGACAAGTCCCTTAAGCAAGGACGAAACACGTGTCGTAAGTAGCTTGGAATTGTGTTTCTATTTGAAACTCACCATTTATTTTTTATTCTGCGTTTTCTTACAAGTTCTTATTCTTGCACAACAACTTTCATTGAGAGTTCCTCATACTCTTAAAGATTCTTGTTTGACTTTGAATTTGAATTTATCAATTGCAGAAATAATTCCGAATTTACTTGACAAGTCCCTTAAGCAAGGACGAAACACGTGTCGTAAGTAGCTTGGAATTGTGTTTCTATTTGAAACTCACCATTTATTTTTTATTCTGCGTTTTCTTACAAGTTCTTATTCTTGCACAACAACTTTCATTGAGAGTTCCTCATACTCTTAAAGATTCTTGTTTGACTTTGAATTTGAATTTATCAATTGCAGAAATAATTCCGAATTTACTTGACAAGTCCCTTAAGCAAGGACGAAACACGTGTCGTAAGTAGCTTGGAATTGTGTTTCTATTTGAAACTCACCATTTATTTTTTATTCTGCGTTTTCTTACAAGTTCTTATTCTTGCACAACAACTTTCATTGAGAGTTCCTCATACTCTTAAAGATTCTTGTTTGACTTTGAATTTGAATTTATCAATTGCAGAAATAATTCCGAATTTACTTGACAAGTCCCTTAAGCAAGGACGAAACACGTGTCGTAAGTAGCTTGGAATTGTGTTTCTATTTGAAACTCACCATTTATTTTTTATTCTGCGTTTTCTTACAAGTTCTTATTCTTGCACAACAACTTTCATTGAGAGTTCCTCATACTCTTAAAGATTCTTGTTTGACTTTGAATTTGAATTTATCAATTGCAGAAATAATTCCGAATTTACTTGACAAGTCCCTTAAGCAAGGACGAAACACGTGTCGTAAGTAGCTTGGAATTGTGTTTCTATTTGAAACTCACCCTCAAGACTTATTGGACGATAACTTGATGGTTGTTGCTTATCCTTTTTGGGTTTTAATAGAAGAATAATGTAGGCCTTTTTCCACTCTTTCGGAATGTAACCCACCCTCAAGAACTTGATTAAATAACTTGGTAAGATGTTTAATCAGCGAATCTGTGTAGTTTTTCAAACACCGATTAAAGACATTGTCTGGACCAGTGGAGCTATTCCGAAGATTTTTAATGTGTTGTTTAACTTCATTTTCGGTAATAGGTTGCCACTGGGTGGTTATTGGTCTGGTTATTTTGTTTTCCTTGATCTTGTTAGCTTGACGGGTGACTTGAGCATGAAATGGCAATGAGTTTGGACAATAAGCATAAACCTCTTTTTCGAAGTATTCTGCAAAGAGATTAACTTTTTCATTGTCCGTGTCTGCAGTGCTGTTATTGTATTTCATGCTGCTTGCGATGCTTTGTTTAATTCGTTTGTTGTGGAATTTTCGCACCGTTCGCCAAACGTTGTTTGAATACATTCGATTGAGTCTCAGCGTTGACATTAATTTGTCAAAGCTGTTCCTCTTGTCATTTATAAGTGAATTGGTAAGAAGATCTCTGGCTTGATAATATTGCTTTTTCTCAGTATTAAAACTATGTTTCTTCCATCTTCTCTATGCCTCCTGTTTAAGTGTAATCAGACGTTTTGAAGCTTCACTTATTTGTGGACATGTATTCATTTCTTTTGCTGATGGAATGGCTTCTTTCGTAGCTAACAGTATACTGTTAGTTATGAAATCATTGTATTCTTCCATTTCCAAATCAGAAAATTGCCATCTGAATTTGGTCAAGATACACCAAGTGAAGCAGTAGTGTCCGATTTGAAAGTTGAATTCAATTGTAGAACCATTCAAGTTTCAACTTTAGCTTAATCACCGTGTACACATGTTCGTCTTCACCCTCAATATTGGAATAAGCCTACTGTGTACACGTGTTCGTCTTCACCCTCAATATTGGAATAAGCCTACTGTGTACACATGTTCGTCTTCACCCTCAGTTTTGGAATAAGCTAAATCTGAAACTTGAAGAATTGAATTCAAGTTTCAAGTTTAACATGTATGACTTGTTTGATTCCACAAACAACAACTTATCGAATTATGACAGAATATCTTTCATTAAAGTCGTATAGGACTGAATTCGTTCAACAAATATACGACGAAGATATGGAAGACTGCGTGGAAATGTGTCAAACACTAATTCCGATGTTAGAAGAAGACGACAACGACATGCAAAATAATGTGTTCTTCTCCGACGAGGCAACATTTTATTTAAATGGTTTAGTTAACAAACATAACATTAGATATTGGTGTGAAACAAATCCGTATGCAACACCCTCAAGATAGTCATGAACTCTCTGAAAGTTAACGTTTGGTGTGAACTTTCGACGAATAAATTGATCGGATCTTTCTTCTTCGATGATGACATCATTAATCGAGAGAACTACTTAGCTATGTTACAATCATTCTTTGCTTCCGCATTAAGAAGATTGAAAAACGTTCGCTCCATTATATTCCAACAAGACGGAGCACCTCTGCACTTCTCTAGAGACGTACGACAATTTTTAGATCAAAACTTTCCTGCTCGGTGGATAGGAGCAAAGAATCGAAAAAAAATACTATCGAATGTTTTTTCAAACATCCTGAAAAGAATGACTTTATGTGTTTCTGTTGACGGTGACCATTTAGAACACTTATTATAAATGTTTTGATATGAAATCAAACTTTGAACAAGCCTCGTTTGTTCTATCATGTGTAACTATCTCTATTTAAACCATGCTGAATAAAGAAGAAGGCATGTTTGTGAAGATACATTCACATCTTGTCACAATATACAAATATATATATATATATATGACCAGGGATATGTGTGTATAAACGACCAGGGTTTTATTGTCTGTTCTTTGACTAACGGTTTTACTGATAACGGTTGAACGTGACGTATATGTTTCGAAAATGGATAACCCTTGTTCGCTCTCTTTCTCTTTGTCTCTCTCTCTCTCTATCTCTCTCTCTCTTGCACGTTTTCTATGTATAGAAAGAGATTGTTTTTCTCGAATATGTTCATTTCTTAATCGATGGATATCGAAAACACTCGTTTCTCTCCCTGTCTCTGCCAACAATACGACGCCGACGTTCATATTTCACGTAAAATAAAAATATTAATCGATGATAACTATATAATTATTATATTTTTAGGTCGACGAAATCAAATTCGTCAACGTGAAGAACGTCAACAACGACGACGACAACGACGACGACAACAACAACAACAAGAGCAAGTTGTTGTCCAAGATATTGGCTTTAATCTCCCAAATGGTGAAGGTTTTATTCAGATGAAGATTCGTGCTGCTGGTCCAATCTTCACTGAAATTATCAGTGAAACCCGAACCGGATGGGAGATGTTCGTACCACCTGATCACTCTCAACAGCCAATTTTGGTCAACGGCACTACTGGTACTGCTACCAATAGTCCAACGGTAACGATTGGTACTGCTGGTAGCGGTATCGGTAGTACATCATCATCGTCGCCGTCGACTCAAGTGGTTGTCAAGCAAGAACAACGCTTCCGACATCCATTCGAAGCGTTCTGCATTGACAATCTTTAGTGTGTTGTTGTTGTTGTTGTTGTTGTTTTATCGTTTTGTGTGTTTTTTTTCTTCTCTGGTGAAATAAACTGTTAAAATTTAACTTCTTCTCTTTATTTTTTTTCTTATTCAACAGAAAGGAATAGCTAGAGAGAAAGGAAACGAGAAAAATAGAAAGAAAGAAAAAAAGAAATGTACCATGTGTACGTATAGACCATTTCTATTGCTTTTTCTTCTTCTTCTTGTCAGTCTCTTCCCAATACATTCGAGTTTGTTCGAATTCATTTGGGTCACCAAATCGTTCTTCATTTGAATGAATGGATGAATCACTTGACTTTTCATTCTTGTTATCATCGTTATCAATATTGGAATCGAATTTTTTAGAACGTTGTCGTTTGTAGAAGTATTCATTTTCATCTAGCGATAGAGTCAATTATTAGAAGAATTATTTTCGAATACACACACATATAATACATACTCATCACATATACACATGCACGTTTCTTCCAGTATGCAGCTATTTGTTGTTGATCTGTATTGGTTGGTGTTGTTAACAATGTACCAGTATCCTCTGGATTTAAAAGTACAATAGCCGGTTGTCGAACATTGATTTCTGTACTACTACGATATTTGTCTGTTACCTGAAACGAAGAAGAACAAGAAAAACAATAGTTATATATTTATTTATTTGTAATTGACTTACATTGATTTTGCCATTCTGTGTTAACAGACCTTTCTTATTCGGATAATTTAATTTACTAAAATCATCCCAAGGTATATCATCATAAACAGAATATCGTGCATAATCACTCCATTTATCTAAATTCCATCTGCCTTTGAAATAATTGACACGACCAGGTAATGATAATGCAAATGATGTTTTGCCAGTACCAGTGGGTCCAATCAAAATGAGACATTTCGCTTGTTTAGCACGTATAAAATGATGTCGAATCCAACGATCAATAGCTTCACCTATATAACATACATCGATGTATGATGTGTATTCAACAAACAAATACTATACGTACGAAGTGCATGTGTACATTCTTGAAATGAATGAGGCCAAATGAATTCTTTCTCAACATTGATCATCAAATCGGCATTACGTTGTGCTCGTAAATGAATATAATTAAAAGTTGTCAAGTACCTAGATAATACACACACACACACACACACGCATTAATAGTATTCTAACAAGTCATCATTTACCATGAACTATGAGATAGAAATTGCATCGGCATTGCATATTGAATCATATCCATTGCTTTGGCTACACTTGTTTTGGCTACTTGCATGGCACGTAGTGCTGTTTCCTTTTCATACCGACGTTTTTCTTCACTGTATGAACAAACACGTCTTGTTGCTGTTGTTGTTGTTGTTGTTGTTGTTGACGGCCAAAATTTTTCTTGGCGTCGATGTGCTGATTTGAAAGAACCAAATTCAATAAACTTTTGATTTTTTTTTATGTATTCATTCCATGCACAATCATTTCGAGTCACTTGATAATTACAATGTGTACCTGTCAACAACCAATAAGCAGACAGATAATCATATGATGAAATATTTGTTCGTGTTTTCTTTTCGCATATACTTAGACTATACCTGTAATAGAATCGAGAAACCATATCTTCTTATTAACGACTTGTTTTAAAATAATTTGTATATGTAAATGTGGATGATGATTCGATTCGCCAATTTCTTCAGCAACACATGCATAATGTAAATTTTCAATGCCAAATTGTCGTTTAATTTCTTCCATAACAATTTCTTCTATTCAATATGCGATTCAATTCAATTCAAAACAAACAACATTGTCAGATAGATATCAACAAATCAATTTACTTGTTACATTTGTCCATGCAGTAATTGCCCAATATTTACTTGACATACGAACCGGACGACGTACCATGTTTGCTTCCGTTGGATGAACACATTCAAGATTGAATTGACATTCACTAGCAATTGTTTGTCGATCTGAAGATAAAATATTATATATTTATATATAAGTACACGTGTATATCGATCAATGTGTGCGTGCATACCTAGATGTCCATATTCAAGAAAAGGTCGATCATGATCTGCAACAGGACCACGACGATTTACTGGAGGATAAACCGATGACGATGGTGATAATAGAGAAACATTTTCATTGGTATCATTGAGTAATTCATCCATCATCAATTTAGCTACTACATCATTAACTGGTTGTGTTATTTGTATTCGTTGGGTCAAATAGGTGATCATTTGTTCACGTTCATCATACAAATTTGCTAGATTGAATAATTCAATGTCTTTCATGTCATCAGCATCATCGTTGTTATCAAAAACATTCGACTGAATTTTTTCAAATGTTATCGCATTCAATAATGTTCCTGGTCGGAATAAACGTGGTGCCGTATCAATTGGTGGTGATAGTGTTACATCTATTCGATCAATGTCACTAGACGATACTGCCATTCGTTGATTATTTTTTAACACCTCAAGATTTAAATCTATCTTCGTTTGATAAGTGCTTTATATACCATGCTGTCAGAACAGACGACAGACAACAGACAACAGACAACAGATCGACACGAATTCATTATCATGTGACTTTTTTATTTTTGTTTTCTTTTTGAATTTCTAAATAAATCAAATAACATAGATTACATTGTCTACGTCTATCTTGAACAGAGAGAAAAAGAAACCGTTAAAAAGAGAATTTAAATGAAAATCAAGGATATATATATATTATTTTGATAAGGACGAATCTGTTCACAAAGATGAAATTCTTATTCACCGATTTCAACGAACTAGCAGCTGGCAATAAGATCAATTCAGATTTATTAAAATCTGAATTTAATTATGAAAAATTCATGGTGTTCATCAACCATCGATTATTCATCGATCAAAATTTAACATTCGATCGACAAATGTTCATCCTCAATAATCAATGGACAATTGAGGATGATTATTTGACAATAATTGTCGATTTTATTAAATCGTTACCGATCGATGAAGAACATCGAACATTATTAATCAATCATGTTGATAAATTGGCGAACAAGTTCTACGTGATCAACAATTATTCTTTGACACGACGTACCTTCGCCATTTATCAACATGATGACGATGATTATGATGAAGACTACGATGGTGATGATGATGACAACGAAGACGATGACGATGATAGTTGTGATGATGTCGATGATCTCGAAAATTCCTTACTCGACGAATACGAATTCCAGCATTTCGTTGATTCGGTTCGAAATATGAATATTTCGAATTGATGTTGTTGTTCTTGTTCTTGTTGTTTGTATAGAAAAATAAATATATGAAATAGGTTTCCTCTCGTTAATTTCTGTTTAACTAAGTTTATTTCAAATCAACAAAAAAAAATCTATATCTATAGAAAATATTTTTTTCTTAATGTTTTTCGAATTTGAATTGATTCGATATAACATCGAGACTTGTTGTTGTTGTTGTTGTTAACTTTTCTGAAGCCGATGTAATTGCTGAATATGCTGGTGATGGTGGTGATTGTGGACGAACGATGGTGTCATTGTCGTTCTGCTGTTCTTCTTCAGCAATACGATTGACTGCTACCGTTGTATTCATTGGTCTAATGAGAGACAAAAAAAAACATATCAGAGGTTGTAACGAACAAAAAATATTGACATCGATACCCATCACTTGAGATCGTGAATTGGATTATGGATGAACCATTATGATTCAAAGTAATTTCAACCAGTTGTTTCACTGGTTGAGCTGGCACTATTGGTGATGGTTGCTGGTGATGATGATGATGATGATGATGACGATGACGACGATGGTGGTTGTTACGATTTTCACAACGACGGCAATGACGATCTATGTATATATTTACAGTAAAAAAAAGAATATATTCATATGAATAGAAGTCATTACGAGTCATGTTTTAATTGAAAATATGAATATGAATGTGAATACGAAGATAAATGGAATCAAACAAATGACTCTAACGGTTTTATATATCCAGGGAAAAGAGAGAGAGAGAGAGGGAAACGAAAAATACCCATTTTATTTATCCAGGCACTAGACGGTTCAAATCGTTAGACGTTATTATTCAAAAGTTTTTCTTTTGCTCTTATTGAACTTAACGCTTTATTCTTTTTTAAACACATACACACACACACACACACACTAAACTATTTACAAAAACAAAACAAAAACCAAAACCAAAACAAACACCATAACTAATGACCACCATAACATAATATCCGTTGCAATTGCTAGATTAATATCGATGGTAATCGGTGAACTAAATAAAAAAATGTTTGCTTTGTTTTCATTTCGAAATGACGAACATACTTATTTAGCTGTTGTTGTTGTTGTTGTCTTTGGTAAAGACGACGACGACGACGACGATACCATTGCTCATAACGACGATCTAAATATACTGAATAGGTAGAAATTGTTGAACATTTCAAAAGAATACATACGAAATATATGACCAGAAACCATGTGTTCACGTCGTCAGAATAAGAAAAGAATGAGAAAATCAAATTTATATTACTTAACGGCTTTTCTAACGGTTTAGCCGAGAACAAATTTTTTGAAATGCACGTGTGACTCGTCGTTGACCTTTGTCCGATAGTAGTAGTCTACGAATCTAAGTGCAAATCAAAGCTATATATGTGTACATACTTTTCTTAATTAATATACACATAATCACAAACATGTCTTTTCCATTTGATGATGAAGAATATTTCGATTTATTCGATGAAACTTATGAGATTAATTCAATTCTTGAACTAAGTAATAAACCTATAATTGAATAGAAAACGTTGACTTTCTTTAATCTGTCTGTCTGTCTGAAGCATACAACAATTTGGATATTCCAATTCCATCGACACAAGTATGTTAAAATAATTTTTATTTACCTATACTTATTGTAAACTCATATTTAGATAGTAGAATCAAATGAATCAAATATTTCTATGCCCGATATACATGATGATTCCTCCGTACAGGACGATATAACGATCGATTCATTAATAAATGGTAAACAATTTACAGATTGAGGGTGTTGCTGTTGTGTTTTTATTCAAAATATGATTAGATCTAACTGCAAATATGGTTCACTTTGTTTCTCGTCCATATCCACCTGTTGTAATCGATGGTGAAATCGATGATCATGATCGACCTTATTCATTGTATGGACATTTAGGTATGTTTGTGTTTGTGTATAGAGTCATTTGTTTTTGTAATTGATCGTTGTAGATAATGATACTATTGCTTGTCGACATCATTTCGATTTAATTGGTACCAAAACAATTGAACGTCGACATGCAAACAAACATCGTTTATCACGACAAATGTATGCAATTACATGTCATACAAACACGCATAGTTCGTATACGAACAATAGTTTTCTCGCGATATAATTACTAATTGTCTTCTACATAGTTGAAATTATTATGCATGAAATTCTACAACAATTTCCTCGAGATACCATCCAATACATTTGCATATCAATGGATAATGTTGATGTACCGACAATAGATCCACCACAGATCTATATACAAATTGTTTTAACAAAGGCTATTAATAAGATCGGTTGGTTTCTTGACAAAATTACAGGTAATGACTGTAACTATCTTGTCACCAACAATGATCTTGCATGGAATGAATTTATTAAAAAAAGTATGCTCTGTTTGTTTATACAATGGGGAATGTTTCATTTCATTTGATCTAGATCGTTCATTTTACGAATTTGGTCAATTTCGATCGAAACGAACTCGAGTCTATTCGAATTTATGGACATTGAGTCCTTTTGTTCGTTCACAAAATGCATCATAACACTGATCATGTTTTTTTTTCATATAGCTTTTTATATTTTTCATTTTCCATTTGAAAGAAAAAATTGAACGTAGTTTTTAAACTTCAATTTATTTCAGATCAAAGAAACAACAACAAAAACAACAAAAATCCTAATTTTATATGCATCTCAAGATATCAACGACGAATGAGATTTTCATACGCACAATGATGTTCCTCATTGACATGTGTGATGCAATCGGGATAGAGAAGCTCATCAAGATGACCATCACGATTTAATTTTGCATCCGTATGCGTTATGAACAATGCTTCAATGAATCGTCGTACAGCATCCGATCCAAAATTTGGCACTAAAAAAAAAAGACATCCATATAGAATCAGCATACATGCACACAAACAAACAACTTACAAACAGCAATAATTGCCGCTTGATAAAGATCAAGATGAAGATTAGGTGAACCTAAGTATTTCTTTTCATGAAAGAAATTTTCCATGTCCATCATCTGTTCACATGTGAAATGATAATTAGCAGGTGGCTGTGGTACATCATCTGCATAATTAAATTGGACATTTTCCGTTGATTGTTTGTCTAAATTTTCTGCATTATTTCTTGTAGGAATAAATGGCCAATATTCTGGATTTTCATCGACGAACCATTGCAAAGCATGTACACATTGAGTTGAATGCTGATAAAGTGCCATGCTATCTTTAGTTAAAGTTCTATTTGAATAGAAGAAGAGAATAACGAAAATACATTTCAATCAATCGCATAGATATGGATTACTCATTCGTTTTGATTTCTCCTCGAATACGTTGAATATTCGTTTGGCCAAGTAAAGCTTCTTGCATAATACGATTACCATGTCGTTGATGAACTAAAAACGAATAGAATGTTGTTGTTGTTGTTTTTTCTCTCTCGTCATTCATTCTAGAGCGTATATTTCTTACAAACGAGACGTTGAGATAAACACATATGTGTTTCACCAATATAATGAACTTGTTGGCATGGACATGTAAGCACATAGATGATATTGCGTGTTGCACATGTAGTTGGACAATTTAGAATGGTGCAATAATTGTTGGGAAATTGATGTTGTTGATATGGACCAAATTGAACCACAGGTGTATCCAAACGGTATGTTAACTTATATAATGGATGACACAAACGACAGTATGTTTGCCCACATCGATTCATACCGTAACGTACTTGTGGTTCACACATTGAAAGAAGACTTATTTCATTGTATGATCGTGTAGCATTATTATACGTGCATGTTTTCATATGGAAAAGATGCCGATCAATTTGAAGGTAGAATTCTAATGCAAGATAATAATCATATTCATACAAATAGACTTCATTGTGTGCCATGGAAAATCGATGTATTCGATTAGCACCAAACAAATTGGCTATTTTAATCAAACGTCGTAGATTAAACTTCAAAATGTTATAATCAATATTCCAGAGACGACTTAAGAAAGCCAATCTCCTTTCAACACCATTCGTTGCTTGTACAGGTGCTAATGGTTGATAATAACCATACGTTTTTCGAACATTTACTTGTTCTTCATTGAGATATGATTCTAAATTCAAGCAATGAACACAATCGTAGCGAAGTGTGTTGTACGTACGTGGAACATTCGTTAATAGTAAACATGAATCATCTTTTTCTTCGATATGTGGATAGATAGGTAGAAGATGACGACGAACTTCATTATTGCGTGCCATTGAATTTATTTTTACTCCAGTGTCGTAAGCACGTATATTTATATACATGTAGAATTGCCCTTACAACAGGGGTCAATAATCGTGACCTCTGTCGTCTGTTGCCTGTCGTCTGTCGTCTGTCGTCTGTCGTCTGTCGTCTGTCGTCTGTCGTGATCATCCATATAAATAGAGAAGTTTTTTTTCGTAGTTTCTAGATCGAATTACTATTTTCAAATGGCATCAACAACAACAACAACAACAACGGCAGCATCAACAACAAGAACCATTGATTATGACGATATATTAACTGAGTCAATCGATGCATTAATTCGTATTTACTTAAAACGAATCAATCGACCTCCACCAGTTCGTTGCTTATATCGATGGACTATATATAATGAACCTGATGTATCGTATAGTGTTGTTGTTAAAATTTTCAGAGCTTCGACGCATTAAATTGGCAAAAATGAAGAACAAGAAGAAGAAGAAGAGGAAGAAGAATTAAAAATTCTATTGATTCTTCATTTCATTCTAGATTTTCTGAATATATTCACAAAATGGACTGTTCACAAAAAAATTGTCAAGAGAAACTACAACGAGTACGTATACGACATGTTTCATATTTCATCATTGAATTCAATCTATGTACAACATATACACATAGATAGCCGATCGACTATTTGGTTATTCATTATCATCGACCATTCGTATTCATCAACAACATTCTAATGAGACACAAACTGATTCAAAATTGAAAAACATTGATCCTAGAAAATTTATGACACACTTCGAACATTTACGAACTCAATAGAACGATTATGATTGATTTTTCTTTTTCTTGTTTTTAGATTAGTAACATGAATTCTAGCAACATGAACACATTCAGTAATTCGATTCCAATCTCGTCATCAAATATTTGTAAGTTTAATTGAATATATTCGCTTGATGATTTATTTTTTTCTCTTAGTTGTTAGTCCAGACTTACGTCTTCGACAAATCGTTCCTGATATAACTGTTAATGTTAACAATCATATTAATTTTTATTCAGTTGCACAACAAGTATCGACTGAAACACATATTCATCGACCAGTTGTGGACACAAATACAGCCGATGAAAACAATGAAGATGACGATGATAGTGATGATGATGATGATGATGATGATGATGAGAAAACAATTACAAATGACGAAAGTGTTGATGAGGATAGTAGTTTTAGAACACCGCCAACAAGTAGTGATGAATGTGACACCAAAGAATAGACGATTACTGTTTTGTTTTCATCAAATTTCCATGTGTTTTGTTTCTTGTTCTTCTTGTTCTTCTTCTTCTTCTTCTTTTAGATTATAACTTGTCAGCTCCCTATGAGTCAACAGCAACCAAATCAAACCAATTTAACTCATTTATTAACACCTCCTTCAAGTGCTAATAATGATGAGCATATACAAGAAAAAGAAGACGAACCATCGAATCATAATGAAACTATGTCAATGATACATTCTGGCTTATCAACGTTCTCGTTACCATCATCAGCGTCAGGATCAACATGTTCACAAACAAGACAAGAAGATAAAATATTTGATCAAATCGAAGATATGCTCTGTGAATACATGCGTGATCCTCTTCGACATTATTTACAATTTCGTATTCTTCGATGGGCTCATGAAGGTGATCCTTCCAAAGTATTTACAGCTATTGTTGTTATCAATCCACCAATGGATGATGCTGCTACTGAACATTGACATTTGTTCATATTTGTTTGTTTTTTTTCGTGTTACTGTTTCTTTTGTTTGTTTTCTAGATTAATTTTTTTTTGTTTTTGAGATGTCATCGCAACCAAACAAATTATCGGCTAGTGTCGAGTGTATGAAATGTCTCAACATGGAATTAAATCGTAAATTTTTAGAATGTTGTTCGTTACATTCAAATCAGAATCTTTCAATCAAAATTCCAACAACACATCAACATCATCAATCATTACATGATCTTCCTCATGCTACTGTAGTGATTTCAGATCGTTTACCAGCAACAGCAACAGCAATGCCAAATACTGGCTCAAATTGGTCCATCTAAGTTTCTATTCAATCCTCATGTCTTTTTGTTTGTTTCTCCATATGAAAGCCATACTCTTTGTCAATCTTTTTCTCTCCTCATTATGAAATTTTGTCTATTATTATTCTAGATATAAAATGGGTCATACTAGCAGCAACAAAGACGAAGAAACATTCGAATTATTTAGTCATCATTCCAATTCGATGAACACTTCACTAACATCAATTACTCTACTCGACGATCAAGCTTCAACAGACAAAGAAGATATCACATTGAAAACAATCGAAAGTAGCAATCATTCTCAAGTAAATGCATCAACGCCAATATCAAACATATCTACAATTGTAAATATGTTTCGATCCGCCGATCAAGACATTGTAAATGACTTTTTTCAAACTATTGAACAGCTCGTACGTGCATTTGTTCAACGACCAAATTGTTTATTTCCATATTATCGTGTTATGCGTTGGACAACGAACGACGTAGAACATTTTGTTACTGTGATAATAAATCGTCCAACAGTTTTTTCCTAGTTATTGAACACATATGAAATTTGTTTTTGTTGTTGTTGTTGTTCTTCTTCTTCTTCTTCTTGTTCTGTTTTAGATTTACAAAAAAAAAACACAAAGTATAGATGTCAACTGTTGAAATCGAAAGTATTTTTGATATTGTATTGGATACCGACGCCGACAATGATAATGGTAGTGATAATCAAGCTAAACTTGAAACTATTCTCGAAGAATACAACGAAGATTTC
>Ga0209922_102981_pt1 | contig 13954 bp, 12 predicted proteins | sample ThiBiot_500_biof_FD_183946 | JGI IMG/M metagenome (GOLD analysis project Ga0209922, IMG submission 183946) | Wastewater bioreactor microbial communities from Cape Town, South Africa - Thiocy_expt_500_biof (SPAdes) | ecosystem: Engineered > Bioreactor > Thiocyanate-remediating > Anaerobic-Aerobic ...
AAATCCAAAAGCTTATCAGTTAATTAGTTCTCTGATACTTGATTTTGTTTTATCGAAGTCATAGAACATTTCAATTATATCAAAACTTCCTTCTTCCCTCAAGAGACTTCATCGACAGCAATAAAAATGTTCGAGAAAACAATGAAATTGTCCTATACGATTCCCTCTGATTAAACTTTAAAAAACTGTCATTTCTCAAAATACTCACTCTTTCTTTAACAACAAGTAACGCAACATTAACGTTGCTAACTCTCTACTGGAAGGCAAATATTACACGTAACGCTCGCCTACATAAGCTCTACATTTCTTTCAACGAGAGAAAGTTTGAAATACATATAATGCAAATCTGAAATCTTAATCTTCTATCGGCATCTCAGTTGATCGTACATCCTCAGTTATCATCCACGTGTATTTTTTGTTGAACAACTACTAACCTTCACATTAACCCAAATACGTATAGCTTCTATACTTTATTAAGAATTTAACATTGATAAGAAGCAAAGTCTCCAACAGAAACACCAACTCATTACGCTTCTCTGCTGATGCCTATCTGATGATCTACTACCCACAACTTCTCTATTACTCAAATTTTTCTATCTCAAACTGTAAGACACACACATGTCATATACTCTTATTAGCAAATCTACTGGACCAATTTTATGTAACATTTTCTTTAGGAAAATCAGAATTCTTCTTCACCTACAAATATAGGCGATACAGCTATCATCTTAATTTTTCTAGCAACATGCGTTCCAGTAAATAGATCCACTCCGACAACAAGCGCAGCTACACTTGTGATTTTCTTCCAAAACTCGCTAATGTTCTCAACAAACGTCTAGCAGCTCGTCAGCGTCGCTCTGCTCCGCTATTCACTACTAGCCGCTCAAGATGTCCGCTGTAAATATCAACATCAAAATTTTGATGTTCCGACATCAGATTCGAACTCCCCGAGCCCGATAGCCTAGGATGCAACTAACTTCGGACTATAAATGGTCAATATTAGTCACTATAATACGTACTGTTTCCTGACTGGATGGGACAAACAAAGTTTTAAGACTTTTTCCTACCCATTTTAGAAGCCTATAACCCTTTCTTTCAGAAAAGGGAATATTATTTGAATAATCATCAAAATAATAATAGGCATTATCAACTTCTTGCCAATCACATGAACATCTTTTTGGTGGTGTTAGAGATTCTTATTCGAGAGAATGAGAAGAAGAGAGAGTGATATCACCGAACAAGGGTGATCGAGGGATGATATCATACGAGATATTATCACCTCGATTCACCCTGTAACAGCCCTGTTCGATACTAAGTTTATTATATTTTATTAATAATAACCTTGCTGTTCATATGCAATTGTATATGGATTCGGCTTCCTACCAAATTTTGTCAGATTTCAAAATCATAACTATAGCTATTCTCTATCGATTGATTATCAAACAAAAATTGACAAGACAACGATGGTTAGCTCTTAGTCTGCTCTTTTTCAGTGGACTATCTTATAGTTTAAGTATTGCCATTATTATTTATGATTTTTATGTGTTTTTTTGTTTTCTTCGAATTTAGACACACTGAACAATTCAACAAGGATAGTATCATCTCATGTTATGTCAGAAATGTATATTCATCCGACTGGCATTCCTATGATAGTGACATATTGTATATTGAGTGGATTGGCTGGTGTCTACAATGAATGGATTTTGAAAACGAATTATAACGAATCATTACACTTACAAAATATGTTTATCTATGTCTATGGTACTCTTTTCAATATGATAGTCGCTCTTGGTGCAACTCTGATCAACTCTAATGCAATTGATCTAGTCAATCCCTTTACTGGATTCTCAATATATACATGGTTGATTATATTGAGTCAAGCATTCAATGGTCTATGCATGTCTGTAGTAATCAAACATACATTGAACATTATTCGACTATTTGTCATTTCATTTTCACTAATTGTCACCACTATTCTCTCTATGATGATCTTCCATATCACACTTAACATTTGGTTCTTTATTTCATTTATAACTATGATTTGTGCTCTTTCATTTTATTATAAACAATAGAAAAAGTTATTAATTATTCAATAAATTTCATAAAGAACGTTTAAATGATAATGATCTCACTCTTACATCCTCAAGATATTTTTATCATTTCCTAATCAAAATATAAATCATATATATATATTGATCTTGGTTTTAATTTTCATTGTTTATCAGTCTATGATCTACAGTTGTTTTGTTCCAGTCGACGTATTTCTTTTTTTTTCAACTAAAAATACATCGATCTTTGAAATGAGATTGTATTCATTTACGTTCTTCTTTTTAATATCAAGCTTGCGACTTGTGATAAAACAAAGTATATTATCAAGTAATTCGATGTAGAAAAAAAACATATACCTGATAAAAAATATAAATAAACCAAATCGTAGGTGTTGACATAAGATGAAATTGCAACTTATGTTATCTTTCTTTATCTGTTTCTTTCTAAGTAACATAATAAAATGGGAGCGACTCGAGGAGTATTGTTATTCATAAAAACCTGTCGATAGTTTTGAAAAAAAAAGGATTTTAAATAGCTACGACAAAGTTTCTATACTAAAGATTCATTTGATCTTTAGATAATGAAAAAACAAAAAAAAGACCAAATAAATTGTAAATATTATTTGTAGATACATAATTAGAATTATTTTATTCATCTTTGGCTAATGAAGATTCATCTATTATATTTATCAATATACATTTTAATTCTATCGTTTATTAATTATACTATAGCAAAACAAAATGATGCTGCTGGACAATTTTTAGTACGTGAACAAAAAAAAGACACAATTTAAATTTTTGAAATAAATATTATGATAATATATCTTATAGATTGGTGCTGGAATTTATGATGTAACTGGTCAAGTAGCAGAAAGTAAATTTTAATTCTTGTTGTTGTTGTTGTTATTTTTTATTTTGTTTCTATTAGTCGGTTTTATGGGTTATGCCGTTCCAAAACAACGAGGTCGTGGTTTATTACAACGAATGCGTTCTCGTGCATTTATAATTGGTGATATAAATAAACAAGAAAATCGTGTTGTTTATGTATCAGTTGATAATGGAATGGGTTTTCAAATTGTTAAAACAGAAGTTGTTGATCGTTTAAATAAAACATATGGTCCTAATTTATATACAGATAAAAATATTTTAATGAGTGGTACTCATACACATTCAACACCTGGTGGAACTGGTGGTACAGCTCTTGTTGATATAACAACATTTGGTTTTGTTAAAGAAAATTGGGAATCATGTGTTAATGGTATTGTTCAATCAATAATACGTGCACATGAAAATCTTCAACCAGGTAGAATTAAAATTAATATTGGTGAAGTTGAAAATGGTAATATTAATCGTTCTCCAGCATCTTATTTAAATAATATTGATAAAGATCAATATCCATTTAATACAGATCATGAAATAACTGTTTTAAAATTTGAATCATTAGATGGAAAAAATGAAATTGGAATAATTAATTTTTATCCTGTTCATGCAGTTAGTTTAAATAGTTCAAATTTATTAGTTGCTGGAGATAATAAAGGTTATGCATCATATTTATTTGAAAAACTTAAAAATCCACCTGGAACATTACCTGGACAAGGAAAATTTGTTGCTGCTTTTGGACAAAGTAATGAAGGTGATGTTAGTCCAAATTTAAAAGGTCCGAAATGTATTGATACTGGTTTACCATGTGATTTTGTAACATCAACATGTAATGGAAGAAATGAAAAATGTATTGCTTTTGGACCTGGTAATACAATGTATGAATCAAATCAAATTATTGGACAAAGACAATTTGAAGCAGCAAAAGATTTATATGATAAAGCTGAAATATTTTTGAATGGAAATATAACTGTTAATTATCGACATGTTTATGTTGATATGCAAGTAAATAAATAAATGAATAAATAACTAAATACAAAATATTTAATTTATTTATAGACAGTACATGTTGATAGTCGTTTTACATCAACAGGACGTAATGAAACAACATGTCAAGCTGCACTTGGTTATTCGTTTGCTGCTGGTGCAACAGACGGACATGGCGATTTTAATTTTACACAAGGAACAAATTCAACAAATGTTTTTTGGCAATTTGTTTCATCATTTTTATCAAAACCAACACCAGAACAAATTAAATGTCAAGCACCAAAACCAATTTTAATTGATGTTGGTCTTATGAAACCAATTGAATGGGTACCATTTGTTTTACCTCATCAAATATTTCAAATTGGACAATTATATATTGTTGGTGTACCAGGAGAATTTACAACAATGAGTGGAAGACGATTAAAATTAACAATTAAACGAGCATTACAAAATGCAGTAAGAAACAACTAAAATAATATTTGATTTATTTATTTATTTCAAAAGGGTACATGGACATCAGATAGTCATATTGTTATTGCTGGTCTTTCAAATAGTTATTCACATTATATTACAACATATGAAGAATATCAAGAACAACGATATGAAGGAGGATCAACTTTATATGGACCACATACATTAGCTGCTTATCAACAAATATTTGATGATTTAGTAACAAAATTAGCTTTAAATCAATCAGTACCTAGTGGACCAACACCATTTGATATGAGAGGAAAAACATTTTCATATGTTTTACCACCAATTTGGGATGGTATATATATAAATCTTAAATTAAATTCTAAACTGTTGTTTTTTTAAATAGGTGTTCCAATTGGAAAGAAATTTGGTGATATTATAACTGATGTTAATTCATCATATAAACCTGGTGATACAGTTATTTGTTCATGGTGGGGAGCTAATCCACGTAATGATCTTTTTATTGAAAAATCTTATTTATATGTTGATAAATTTATTAATCAAACATGGGTACCTATATTAACAGATGATGATTTAGAAACAAGATTTATATGGAAAAGAGAATCAATTGATCATAGTATTATTACAGTTGAATGGGATATACCAATAACACAATCAATTGGACAAGATCTTTATCGTTTACGTCATTTAGGTGTTAAAAATAATATATCTGGTAAAGAACAATATAGTGGACAATCAAAAAGTTTTACTATTAATAACTAAAAAATATTTTTTTTGTACTTGAAAACGAGATTTTTTTATTTTATTTGATTGATTATACATTTAAAAACAAAATATATTTGATTTGAATAATTGAATAAATTTATTTTAAAATATTTACTTCTTAATCGCGTTCAAGTCTAATATTAACTTTTACCATTGACGAATTAGGTATTTAAGTTTAGTGAAATAGAGACAAGTTAGTTGACAATATTTTATATAAATGCATTTCAGAAAATTGAGTACAACGATCAACTCCACGTTGTGATGTGACTATCATGCGATAGGCTGTAAATGATAATGTATTCGTTGAGGGTGTTGAGGGTGAGGACAGCTTGCCATGACCGGTTTCGCCCGTGAAATAATTGCCGATTTCCATTCAATTGTTGTTGTTTTAGGTAGTATATTTTTATCTAAAACGAAATAGATTGATTTCATAAAATGGTGAATATTTTTGATGATTTATGTATTATTTGTGTTTATTTATTGATAAGAAAAGATCATATATGATAATTAGTATATTGACTAACGTTTTAAACAGTTTGATATGGATATGTGAATAAAAAGTAATTAGTTAGAATATTGTTGTTTCTTCATTTTGTAGTATCATTAAAGTTTCAATTGGATTGATCGATATTATGCAGATTTCGTTGTCGATCTTTAATCAAACTATGAAATGCGTCAGAATTATATTGTGTTGAACTTACCGAGAAAATTTAAATATTTTCGTTTGTTTCTGCTTGCCTGATCTTTTAATTGCCATTGTTTTGGTTTCTTGCGTATTAATTCATTCTTAGCATTGCATCGATTGCATGTGCCAACAATTAGTCGATTATAATGAATAAGTAACGCTCATCGCAACGACTCACTTAGTCCTCGACTGAATGGCTGATATTGCATGACATCTGATGCATGTTTTATAGAAAAAAATAACTAAAATGCGTAACAAAATATAAGGATCTCGTCTCCTTCTATTTTTTTCGCAGTAATGTAAATGATATAGGTGATAAACGATGTTCAGCTTTTAAGAATCGAATTATATTCATAACCTCGTGTACGTCGTACAATTCGAAAATCAGCTATCATAGGTGTAATTGTAAGTGTTACTATACCAATCATACTATTTGGTCTTACAATCTATATAAATGATCTAATGTCCAACGTTAATAAAAACAAGAAAAATTTAGCTGATACCGTGGAATCGAAGAATAAACCAATTTCAACCAATACTAATTGTACATGCTCAACTCCCTCGTCATCTGAATGTGATACATATTGTAATGTGAATTGGATAAATAGCTTATATCAGAACCACCGTACCAAAATCAAAATATTCATAGCAGTAGTATTCTTATTTTTTTTAATCATTTGCTCAATAACAGTGTTACAGTATATTCTATGCGTACCAAAACATCAATCAAATGCTTGCAGTGCAGAACATAACAACAGTACACCACGAAGAAAGACATATAGTAAGACATACATATCTGTGCAAACTCAAATTTTACGAGATGATTTGTTTGCGGAATTAAGTGAATATGTGTAGCCAGAGAGTAAAGAAATTATAACTAATAAATATTGACTATATTCATAAAATTTTATTTTCGATGATTTTTTCAGTATCTTTTGGTTTTATGTGTTAGTTTTTGTGTCTCTTTATTTTTATTATGATACACTGTTAGGATTATATGATGATAATTTTTTGCATAATCAATAATAAAAACTAAATAAATATTGGTTATGGTCTTCATATCTACTTGTGCATAACCAAAATAACAGACCTGATTTTGTAGGATTTCTTAAAAGACAGATAAATAGTATCTGATCATTAAAATCATTTTAGGATACTTTTTGCCTTCGTATTACTAAACCTGCTTTTTGCAGATAAAATGATACTTTACTAATATATGTTTTTTTTGTCATAATTCTATTCGTCCCGAGATTGAAATAATTAAGTAGTGTATTATGTATTTATTTCGAACAGGTTTTTAAAAAGTCACTTCATAGAATGCTCATTACAAATGAATTCAAAGCTTTTGTGACACTTATTTGGAGCTCTTCTGTCTTCTGCATGATTATAAAATGAACAAAGTTTCATTTAATTCTTATGAGATTTTTCTGACTTCAGAATAACATATAATAGTTAAATAATTCACGACATATTGATTTTGAATAAACTATCCAAAAAATTTTTTGTTTCAATTTTTCTCTACTTTCCCCCTACTTCCCCTCAGGCATATAGTAGACCAAATTTTTTACTTGAACTTTTCTAGAAAATTTTTGTGATTTCATCTGGAATAGAGTCCTGATTATTACTATAATACGATTTAATGTACTATTCACTTAATTTTCTTTTAGATATCTAACGAAATTTGCATTTGGGACGTTGATCATCTCGAAGATATGATTTTTTCTCGATATTTTCTTGTCAGTTTCTCAAGGATTAAAAGTTGTATAACATATCAAAAATTCATCTTGGTAGCTTTTGTTTTAAAAAAATGTTAGCGGACATATCGATAAAATAGGCTGAAATAATGACATTTTTTGAGTACACAAAAACACCAGATTTCTACAAATTTTTAAGAAATAACGAACTTTATGAATATTTTTTTTGTCAAACTCGATTAAATTACTGCTTCAAATGAACGGTTTTCTCGCAGCTTGTTCACAAGCAAAAAGAGCTCAAGCGATTCAGCAATGTATTGATGATTTATACGTTCAATATGAGAACAAGAATGTAATACCTGATGAATTATTATGAGATTTATTGTTAGTAGTTGCTAAAAACAACAAATCAAGGAAAAAATAAACAATCATTGATGTTTTTGTAATGACATTTAGACTATATGTTTGAAAGAATTTATTTTTCTTGTCTCTCTCTGAACAAAATGTTTCACTAATTGACGAAGATTATGTCTCGTTTATTTGGAAAAGACGTTAATGGATTTCGAATAATTTAAGATTATGCTGTAGTACGCAATCGATTCGTTCTCTGAGTTCTGTTTTGTGACTGACATTCAAAAAGGTAATAAAATAAAAATTGTTGAAAAGAGTAGAATAAATATACACACGCATATACAATGAATATGGGCATAGATATGGTAGAGGAAAGAACGGAAATATATATTGAATTTGACATTAATGTAATTATACTGTTCTAAAAGATGCAACAAGGACGATCTATAACGATATGTCATATCGTAAGCGATATAGTGTAAAAGAAAAGGACGCAATAACTACATAATATATATATTATCTATCTGGTAAGGATATATTCATTCTTCTTTTCTGATATCTATACAACTAACTGTTCTTTGGCGTTTTATCTAGTTATGACGATCATATAGAACGCATCGAATTACACAAGAGAAAGTATGCAGTAAACTTTAAAACGAATATTTTACAAAAGTTTGATTCTAGGTCTATTCCCATTATATATTTCAAGATAATAATATTCTTAATTTTTTGAATAACACGTTCGTATTAGAATTTATGACAGACATCTCCTAGTACAGTTCGACATATTGTTTTGAATCATCGGCAAAGAAAGCAAAGAAATACTTTTGAAATTTTAAAACAAATCTCCCATATACAGTAGAAATATTGCATGAATGATATATTTTAGTTAAGACACGTTATTTTGCCATTAAATCAATTTATCTAACGTACGATTTATTTATATAATTTTAGATGCAGAATATGGAAACTTCTAGAATGTTTTGGGTTATATTATTTTTAGTTATAATCACGTACGATGATGTTTCCTGCACAGACAAAGAAACAAATAGCTACGAAATAACTCACGAAGGAGAAAAGTATCGAGTTTATTTGGAAGGATTGGATCGCAAATGTCTTTGGACTGGAAACGCTCCGTTTTGTTTCATTAGTGCTGGCTGTCCACCACGTATGACGACCATAAAAACGGACAAATTTGGTGATGGTGCATACTGTTGGATCGGTTTTAAGGTATATTGTTGCCTATCATTATCCAATTCCACGAGAATAAAGAACTGATTTATTTGATGATTTTTCTATATGTATGTGTAGTGGCATGTAATTAGCTTTATACGAAATTAGAAATAAAAAAATAAAATAACGAAAAAAAAGCTGATTCGTTTGCTGAATTCTTGACTATTGAGTTGACAATGAGTTTGGTTTGATTGTTTACTCCAAGTATACAATCAATATTTTATTGATAAGATAAAAGTTATACGAATAGAAAGATTAATATGTGTAGAAAGAATTCATGAGAAAGGTAATGGAAATGAGATCATATAACGATAAGTCAATCTGTTGCTTCAGATTTAAACAATGTAACACGATTAGCATTACAAATCTCGGTGAACGATGAACGACGTCAACTGTTCGATTGAGCCACACCATGTGTGAATGAACTTCTCTCTATCATTGAGTGTTTCTTTTCTTTCTTTATTAATTCATTCTGCCTCATTGATCATCTTCTTAATTCTTCGACTTGTTTGTTCTTGGCACATACAGCTATTGGTAAATGATAATAAAATGGCAAATAATGAAAACTTATTGGGCAAAAAAGAGAATTAGACGAGGAAGAAACAGCTTATGAAAACTTTCATTGTTATATCTTGTGCAAAGACCGTTTATCGATATGAACAGAATCCTATTAACAATATTGATTACATAAAAGTACTACACTCGTTCTAATGACACACTTATCATTGCGAAATTCCTTCACGAAAAACTCTGAAAAATTTTGAAAAACTAATATATCGTTGTCGATGTCCGTTCAAAAGAAATGAGAATGACGAGAAAAGGCATGCATAGTCAGCAAATATTAGTACTCAGGACCGTTCATTTCTCCATAATTTTCTCTCTTTCCTATATCGTCCAATGAAAAATTGTGAAAATACTTTTTTGCAAGAAAAACACATCTATATTTGAACACAATGGAAGCAAATCAGATGACTTTCTTCGCGGAAAAAATATAACTCACATAATACGTATCTTGATTGAGAAACAATTACCGCGTCAACGTCTGGAACAGAGTATGCTTGGAACATCTAAAAATTAATATCTTATGCTAAAAACCAATTCATTGAATTTGCTTTATGTGAGACTTATTTTCTCCTTAGTATTCAAAAACAATCAATTTAGATGAAATATATATTTTACTTATGATATTTATTCTTCTTTCGGCAGAAATAAATGCCGTTTCCGTTAACTATTTATCATACTGAAACATCGATTAAAGTTAACTGCCAGAATTTATACTTTACTTTTTAAAGCAGAGAATGTTGAGAGAGATTTGATTAGCTCAATGCAAAATCAGTGAAATGATATTAATTGCATGCATTTTTTTATTCGTAACCATTAAAGTGTTTCAAGTGTACTCGCCCTCTCATTGAAACAGCTTTTTTTCGTTCAATTAAAAGCAGTAATGGATATTTTTGTATTCTCTTTTTGCATTAGAAAACTTCTGATTGCTTCTTTCAAACTCAGTATAAACGGAGTACGCAATCGTTCCTTTTCAAATCTCGTCTTCATTTAGCATATAACATCGATATTAGACTTTTTAATAATCCAAAAAACGATTAGTATTGTTAAATATTCTCTATTTCGAAAATAACCCATGAAATTAATGCTTGAGAAAGATTTTCAAATTCAAATGTTCATTATTCTGGTGAAGAATTTTTGTTATTTATTTTTAAGTTTGAATTACCAATTTTGTCTTTTTTGGAAACAATCTATCCAATTGAAAAAAAAATTTTCTACAAATATCCGATTATTTGATGGAATATTCAATCAGCATACATGCACAAAAGAAGAGTATTGACAAATAAGACGAGAATTGATTATTTTATTAGCATTATTCTAATTCAAATCTAACTTAGTTTTTAACCTTTAAAGATCAATTTCTTTCGATTTTAAAAGACATCCTCAATTGACCAAATTATACAATTATTACATGATCGATTGCATTTAATAGTAATATCGGAGAAGACGATTTATATTGCAGGACTATAATAGTCTTTTCATCGACACTGACGCTTGCTGATTTTACGTCGTTTTTTTCGAAGTGGGAAAAAATTCGCTGATGACGGCAAACAAAATGCACTATTATCCGTTCTCTTTCATCAAATCTTTACTTTACAAGCCAACGTTGCTTTTTGAGTATGCTATATGTAAAATACACTGACTTTCGACGAAAGAGAACATAAATATATGCTTCCATCGACTTTTTTCTCTCTCGGTGGCTGGCGTCTATACCAAAATATACACACTGTATTGTAACCAAGTTGAGAAAAAATTGCAAATACAAACAAAATTATATGAAAAGTCAGTTTTGATACAGTAGTAGAATGACTTACAGATCTGAATCTTAACACTTGACACTCTTCATATACGCATATCTTCATTTGTTTTATCGATATTCAAAAAGTTGAAATATACGAGGAAGAATGGAATAAAACAAACTAAACTTCGATCTTTTAGTTCAGCTAGCAAAAGATGAGAATTTGGGACTTTTGAACGGTGTTGAGGTCTACAATTGGATATGCCACGATCCGGATTTCGACCGAATTTCACGGTCTCATCAACCAGTAGTTGTGAGCAGACTTGCCAAACCTCCTGATTTCAGGAGCTGATTTCTCTAATTTTCTACTGATTTAAATTGTTTTCCCTGGTTAATTATCTGCGACATGATTGCATCTATTCAGCTGTTGGGTATAATATTCATGAAAAACAGTGCATTTTTTCTCATCAGTTTTCCTCTAACCATATACAAAATTTCGATTCAATCAAATATTTTCAATGAAATAGTTGCTCAAGATTAGATAATAGAGGGAAAAATCCGTTTTCTTATTTAATATCTCTTCATCACGAAATACGATTAGCAAAATATCAAATCTGTCATCATCATCATCATCATGAGACCATGTTTTTATAAAGTCACTTTTGTCAACTTTTAATCAAAGGAAGTGTAATATTTTTGTTTCGTTTCTAAGTATGTAGGATAAAGTAAAAACAGCAGTACCAATACTTCCATTGCTTTTCTTTCTACATTCTGATAGTACAATTTGAGTGATAAAGGCGAAAGTAATTTTCTCAGACGAATAGACACTTTTTTCAAAAGTAAAAATCCTATTTTGTCGATAAGTTTTCTCCATAAGAATTATTAGCCAAATCCAATGACTATAATGATTTTAGGAGTTTGTAAACGACTCTACCAGACAAGATAGGATAGAAATAGACACTCATACGAGTGATCTCCGTAGAACATTCTAGATTTTCTTATTTTAGTTTTTTTGAACAGCTGAGAAAACGTTTTTCAAAACAAGTCTATTTAATAAAAAATCGAAAATTTTGAACGAAATGATGAATTTCGAAGTTCTCTCAAACATTCCACCCCCTCCTTTCTTTAATACATAGAAATATGTTTTAAAACTTGAATGTTGGCGATAAAATGTAGAAAATTGATGAAAAGTATGCTTTTTTCCACATTTCCTGATTTTTCCCCTGATTTTGAAAACAAAATGTCCTGATAAAATCCTGATTTCTGAAGTTTCGATTTGGCAACCCTGATCGAAATACGAACAAAATGCATATTTCTCAACTTTTCAGATTTTGTCAATTCGTAATTTGAAACTATGTATGTCGAACACTTTTGATAAAATACATTACGGATGGTTTTATAGCAGAGAAATCTATATAAAACAGTATTTGAAAAAAACATTTGAGGGTGAGGGTGTACTAAAATGTCGGCAAAGTTATTGGATCTTTAACAAACGAGTAGTTCGATCACGAAAAAGATACAGTTTTCATAATGAATTGAATTTGAAAATCACGTAATATTGCAACACTGACTCGTTTGGTAGCATCAACTAGAACATTGTAATTGTCGTTGTTATTGTATCTTGAAAGATGAAACAATACATATCGAATAATTTAACGATCGATAGCTTACGTCAATTTACAAGACAACAATAGGTCTTGAATCCAATCTAACAATATCCGCTATCACCACGTTTGTCAATTTTCATAGTTGTCATTCCTATTGGGCAACCGTGACGTAAAAAACAAAATGGTGCTAATCCTTGCCAGAAACATTTGTAACCAGTTGATTCTGTATAAATACGCAGATCTTTTGTGCTACAGGAACAGTTATGATAGATGGCAATTATCATGAATAATAAAATCAGATAACAACGATAATTTGACATGTTTTCTTTCTAAAATTTAGTTAACTGACTTGAATTCAATGACTTTTCAGACAAAACACTTTTCTTTTGTGTACACGAAACAGAATAGATTATAAATATTTACATCTAAATATTATGCATAATATCAGCGCCTTTTATTTGTTCTTTTCTTCTGTGTGCTTTTCTCTCGTCATATGCATATATCCATGTCATAGATTACAAAAGAAGGCAAGCGATGAAATACTTTCTGGATGGAAGAAAAAAGATATGCATAAGAAGTAAATATGAGAACGATTGTCGTCATCGGTCGCAACAATCTATCGTTCTTTTTCTATAATAACAAGTGTCAATATGAGTACGCTATCACTTACCGTAAGTTATGCATATCAAGTGGACGAATTCAATTTTATTCATTATATATACACATATGTGGACACGTAAAATGATTATAGATGAATCCTTCGCGATCGGATCTTTTATTTAGACCCTTTCTTATTCGAATTCACATCAAACTCACCCTCAAGATCTTCATCGGAACCATCATCGATACAATCGATTTTTCCATCGCATATATCTCGCCAATCGAGACATAATAATGGTGAACCGATGTTACATTTTAAATGTGTATAACATGTTAAAATAAATGGATCATTAAACATATTCACATAATAA
>Ga0209922_102983_pt1 | contig 13948 bp, 9 predicted proteins | sample ThiBiot_500_biof_FD_183946 | JGI IMG/M metagenome (GOLD analysis project Ga0209922, IMG submission 183946) | Wastewater bioreactor microbial communities from Cape Town, South Africa - Thiocy_expt_500_biof (SPAdes) | ecosystem: Engineered > Bioreactor > Thiocyanate-remediating > Anaerobic-Aerobic ...
TATCTATGCGCTCACCGAAAAGGAAGGCGAGCTGATCCAGACCTTCCACGGCTGCAATCCGGGAAGTGGTGCGAATGTCGACGAATGGACCAGCAATCCGCGGCTCGCGCAGGCACGATGGGAGAAGGGCTTCCAGAAGCCGCTCACCGAGATCGCGGGCAAGCTGACAGCAGGCGAGTCCGGCAGGCTGTCGCCGATCATGGCGGCCATTCAAAAGATCAATCTGGAGGTTTTTGCCAACGCGCCGGCCGGTATCCCGAAGCGCCTTTATATTGCCTCCGACATGCTCGAACACACGCCCGCCTTCTCGAATTACCGCGACGGCGCCTCCTATCAGAAATACCAGCACAGCCCGGCAAACGACCGTTTTCGCACGTCGCTGGATGGCGTCACGGTCAAGATCCTCGCCTTTCAACGGCCGAACATCAAGTTCACCATGGAAGACCTCGCAAACTTCTGGGCGCAATGGATCAAGGGCAATAACGGTTATTTCGACGGCTTCGTGCGATTGGAGGGGATACGCTGATGGCCAATACCGACGCCAGATATCTCATCCGGGATTACGGGCCGATGGTGCTTTTCGCCTCCATCACCATTGCCGGCATGATCTTCATCTGGTCGTCGAAGCTCATGGGTTGGTCGCTGCCGATCGTGACAGGCGTGCCGCTGGTGCTGATGGCGATTTACTTCATTGTGTCGCTGGCCGTTGCCGGATTTCGGCTGCACAACGAGCAGGCGGGCGACAATCTCTATTATATGGGTTTCCTGTTCACCCTCTCGAGCCTCGGCGTATCGCTCTATCTCTTCGCCGGCGAAACATCGATCGAAACCATCGTTCGCAATTTCGGCATCGCCGTTACCTCGACCATCGCCGGCGTGACGCTGCGCATTCTCTTCAACCAGATGCGGCGCGATCCGATCGACATCGAGCGCAGCGTGCGCCACGAGCTTGCCGAGATGACGCGGCGGGTTCGAACCGAACTCGATTCCTCGTCGCGCGAATTCTCGCATTACCGGCGCGTCAGCAACCAGATGCTGTCGGAAGGGTTCGAGGAGATTGCGCGGCAGGCCGAGCGCAACGGCCAGGAGATCAACAAGATCCTGGAAATGCTGGCGAAGCAGGCGGTAACCCCCATCAATGACGCCGCCGCGCAGCTGACGGCGACGACATCGCAGCTTTCGGAGATCATCGGCACCTTCGGCGCCGCCGTCGAGAATGTCGGCAGGAAGCTGGAGGAGATCCGCTCGCCGGAGGATGTCGTGCGCGCCGAACTGGCGCCGGCGATTACCGCGATCAAGGAGATGTCGGAGGCGCAATTGCAGCCGCTGCGCAACATCGAACTGGCGCTCGGACGCATGGCGGAAGCGATGGGGCAGGCGCCGCTGCCGAAGCCGGAAGCCGATGATCGCGTCGCGTCCGAAATAGAAGCCGAACCGCGAAAACGCTGGTGGCATCTATGGTAACAGAAGGCTCGGACACGCAGCCGAAACTGGAGCATAGGGGCTACAATCGTGGTCTCATCCTTGGCCTGACGATGGCCGAATCCATGTTGCTCCTGGTGTTTTGTCTTCTGCTCGTGGCGGCCGCCTTGATTTCGGCAGAGAGAAACAAGCGCTACGAAGTCGAGCGCAAGCTTGAGAAAGCTGAGCAGCAGGTCGCCGTGCTGGAGAAGAAGCGGGCGGAGCAGGCGGCCGAGATCGTCCTGCTGCAGTCCAAGGTCGTCTCCAGCGATCTGTCAGCCGCCGACAAAGCCGTGGTGGACAAGCAATGGCGGGAACTGGTGCTGGCGAAAGAGACGCTCGACAGCATGGCGGATCAGGGCGCGACATCGGCCGATCTGCAGTCGCTGTCCAAGGTCGCGGCCGTTCTGAAGCAACACGGCGTCTCGCTGGCGTCAGCGCCCGACGAGGTCAACAAGCTTCTGGCCGACAGTGGCGGTGGAAAGGGCATGCACGACTGGCCGCCCATCATCAATCTCGACGATGCCAAGAAGAACTATTTCCAATCAGGAAGCGCAGAGCTCACGGGCACCTTCTCCCAGCTTCTCAGCACGACGATCACGGACGAAATCGCCAGCAATCTGAGCCTCTATGGCGCCAATATCGTCGAAGTGATCGGCCACACCGACGAACAGCCGGTGGCGCGGGAAAAATCCAATCTGGACGATACGATCATCAGCGCGATGGACGGCAGGCTGCCGGTCTCGGCACTGCTGCCAGCTGACAATGCCGGCCTTGGTCTTGCCCGCGCCATTGCCGTTGCCAATGTGCTACGGGCCAATCCGAAGCTGAAGGATGCCACCATCCTGCCGATGTCCGCCGCGCAACTGATCCTGCCCGGCGATACCGTCACCTCCGGCCAGCGCGGCGCCGTCGAGTCACGCCGCCGCATCGAAATCCGTGTGCGTGGCAGGACAGCGCCCGTGGCGGTGATCAACGCCGGCGCTGTGCCCTCGGCCAACACGCAATAGCGTCGGTTCTGCTGATATCAGCTCCTGAGACCGGGCGCCTCGTAGCCGGTGCGCTCCACATATTCCGTGTAGCCGCCGGTATATTGGTGGACGCCTTCGGGCGTCAGCTCCAGCACGCGGTTGGAGAGCGCCGCCAGGAAATGTCGGTCGTGCGAGACGAACAGCATCGTCCCTTCATATTGCGACAACGCATGGATGAGCATTTCCTTGGTGTCGAGATCGAGATGGTTCGTCGGCTCGTCCAGGATCAGCAGGTTCGGCGGGTCGAAGAGCATGATGGCCATGACGAGCCGCGCCTTCTCGCCGCCCGACAGCACCCGGCACTTCTTTTCCACATCGTCGCCGGAGAAGCCGAAGCAACCGGCCAGCGCCCGCAGTGCGCCTTGGCCTGCCTGCGGAAAATCGTGTTCGAGTTGCTGAAACACGGTGCGCTCGCCGTCGAGCAGATCCATGGCGTGCTGGGCGAAATATCCCATCTTGACGCTCGCGCCGAGGGCGACGCTGCCCTCATCCGGTTGCGTCGAGCCAGCCACCAGTTTCAAAAGCGTGGATTTGCCGGCGCCGTTGATGCCCATGATGCACCAGCGTTCGCGGCGGCGAACCATGAAATCCAGTCCTTCATAGATGCTGCGGCTGCCGTATTTCTTGTAGACATTCTTCAGCACGGCCACGTCTTCGCCCGAGCGGGGTGCCGGCTGAAATTCGAAGGCGACCGTCTGGCGGCGCTTCGGCGGCTCGACGCGGTCGATCTTTTCCAGCTTCTTCACGCGGCTCTGCACCTGCGAGGCATGCGAAGCGCGCGCCTTGAAGCGCTCGATGAACTTGATTTCCTTGGCGAGCATGGCCTGCTGGCGCTCGAACTGCGCCTGCTGCTGCTTTTCGTTTTGCGCCCGCTGCTGCTCGTAGAACTCATAGTCGCCCGAATAGCTGGTCAGGTTGCCGGCATCGATCTCGATGATCTTGCTGACGATGCGGTTCATGAACTCACGGTCGTGCGACGTCATCAGAAGCGCGCCCTCGTAACCCTTCAGGAAGGATTCGAGCCAGATCAGGCTTTCGAGGTCGAGATGGTTGCTCGGTTCGTCGAGCAGCATGACGTCGGGGCGCATCAGCAGGATGCGGGCGAGCGCCACGCGCATCTTCCAGCCGCCCGAAAGTCCGCCGACATCGCCGTCCATCATCTCCTGGGTGAAGCTCAGGCCGGCCAGCACTTCGCGGGCGCGGCCCTCCAGCGCATAGCCGTCCAGTTCCTCATAGCGGGCCTGAACCTCGCCATAGCGCTCGATGATCTCGTCCATCCTGTCGGCCTGGTCCGGATCGCTCATCGCGGCTTCCAGCTCGCGCAGCTCGGCGGCAACGGCGCTGACAGGGCCGGCGCCCTCCATGACTTCGGCAACGGCGCTGCGGCCTTCCATTTCACCGACGTCCTGATTGAAGTAGCCGATCGTGACGCCCTTATCGACGGAAACCTGCCCTTCGTCGGGTAGTTCCTGGCCGGTGATCATGCGGAAAAGCGTCGTCTTGCCGGCGCCGTTCGGCCCTACGAGCCCGACGCTCTCACCCCTGTTGAGTGCCGCGGATGCCTCGATGAAGAGGATGCGGTGGCTGTTCTGCTTGCTGATATTCTCGATACGAATCATGGTTACGCGTGGCCCGAAGAAACTCTTTTCGGGGGCCTTATGCCACGGGTTGCGCGCTCTGTCGCAGCTTTTCGGAAGGGCGAGGTGAGATCGCTGGCGGACTGATGTTCATAGGCGACGCTTTCTAGGCAACCTGCTTGCCGCGCGGAAGAGAAACTTTCGGTCGGGCGACGGATTCCGGTTCGCTCTCTCGTTCAATCGGCGCGACTTCCAACCAAGCTGGTACATGATTGGGTCGCCCGCCGTCTTCCGCTTGGCTGGAAGTCGCTATATTCATGGTCATCCGCCTCAGCCGAGTTTTTACAGATGAAGATTCTGAGAAGCATTCAGGGTAGGGTTTGCGCCCGACTGTCGATCGCAGCAGCAGTCGCCATCGGCATGTCGAGCGAAGCGTGGTCAGCCGATGCCGATTCCCAGCATGCGCGGCTCGAGCAACCCGTCAAGGAGGTCGCGGACCAACGCCTGCTCCTCGACACGCCGGAGGGGAAGGGCGAGCTGCCCGTCTATGCGGATCACGCGATCGAAGCGGCATCGCCCGACGTGACGAAGGTGCTGATCATCATCCATGGCACGCTCCGAAACGCCGATGCCTATTATGCAACCGGACAGGAAGTGCTGGCAAAGGCAGACGATCTCGCCGACGGTGCGATGGTGGTTGCGCCGCAATTCCTGATAAAACCGGATGTGAACGCCTTCTCGCTCTCGGCGCAAACGCTGGCCTGGACGCAAAATGGCTGGAAGGGCGGAGAGCCGGCGCGCCAGCCGGCGCCGATCAGCTCTTTCGCCGCGCTCGATGCCCTATTGCAGCATTTTGCCGATCGCCGTCTTTATCCCTCCCTGAAGACCATCGTCGTGATGGGGCACTCGGCAGGAGCCCAGCTAGTCCAGCGCTATGCCGTGGTCGGAAAGGAAGCGGAGGATTTGACGAGCGCCGGCATCTCCGTTCGCTACGTCGTCGCCAATCCCTCGAGCTATCTCTATTTCGACGATGAGCGGCCGGCCTTGCCGGATCAGCAGGCGGGGCTGGCCGCATGCCCCAAGGCGACGCAGTGGCGCTACGGGCTGGCCGGCGCGCCGCCATACGTATCCTCGCAGGACCCGAAGACCCTTGAAACCAGATATGCCGCGCGCAATGTTGTCTATCTGCTGGGCCAGGCCGACACCAATCCCTACACCCATTTCATCGACCGCTCCTGCGGGGCGATGGCGCAGGGGCCATATCGGCTTGCACGCGGGCTGACCTATTTCGACTACATGAAGAAGCGGCATCCATCCGATCTCAATCAGAAGGTCGTCGAAGTGCCTGGCGTGGGGCATGACGACGAGGCGATGTTCACCTCGGATTGCGGCATTGCCGTGCTATTCGATCGGCCGGTGCCGCCATCCTGCCCGGTCATTGACGGGACGGCAAAAGTGTCGGGGACGGTGCCGTAAATCTCTTTGGTTTATCTACTCCCTGACGCCGTACGCATGCAATTCCGATCTCAAGGCGTTTGGGACTGCTGTGCTCTGTTCTTGCCCGTCAGTTGCGATAAGCGGGGCGCTGGCGAGACGATTGCATTCTTCGCTGTATCGGGCGCTCGATGCACAGGTAGCAAACGATGGCGAAGGCCAGCGAGCCCAATACGATCAATACAGGCTGCAGACCGTGCGGGACCCCGATGCGCAAAAGCAGTGCCGTCACCATGATGCCGGTCAGCACATGCCATAGGTAGATAGAATAGGAGGCATCTCCCAGGAAATGCAGGAATGCCACCTTAGGGACGCCGCGCTCCCGCTCCGCGAAAACAGCGCCCGACAGCAGCAACACCGCCGGTATGCACCACCGGACGGCCCGTTCCAAATGGATTAGCGGGCCGCTCGCGATCAGCAGTGAGAACCCGATGATCATCAAGCCGATGGAGACGGGAAAGGGCAGCCGAAAGCTCTGTTTCCACAGGCGTCCGATGGCGATGCCGGCCGCAAATTCCAGAATGACCGGTTGGCTGAAAACACTGAGATAGCCGAGGGGCAGCAGGTAATGTGCAATCACGACGGCCACCAGAGCCGCCATCAGGAACCATAGTCGCCTGAACGCCGGCACGAGCAGCGAAATCGAAAAGATGAGATAGAAGAACATCTCGTAGGAGAGCGTCCACCCCTGTTCGACGACCGGATGCAGCGCTTCGTCCTTCATGAAGGGCACGAAGAAAAGAGAGCCGATCAAGTTCTCGACGCTCGAATTCGTGTCGAAGAAGAATTGCGGTTTCAGCACGGCGACGACGAAGGTTGCTGCCGTCGCAATCCAGTAGAGCGGCACTATTCTGATAAGCCGCCGCCACATGAATTCCTGCGGACCGAGCGATCTTCCCTCGGTCGTGACCCACATGATGAAGCCGCTGATGACGAAGAATATATCGACACCCGCAGCCCCGATTTTGAAGTTCAGGCCATATGTCTCGCTGACATGGAAACAAAGAACGGAAATTGCTGCGATGGCGCGCAGATATTGAATGCTCGTGATATCGCTGCCGGTTTTCAAAACGGTGCCTCACACGATTGGACTGCTTTTTCCGACGCACTAAGGGCGGGATTCAGCGATAAATATGTCGAAGAGCCGGGTACCGTGGATCACGGCTTTGAGGCTCGGCAGACCGAATATTGCTGCAGCAACAATTTCAATGAAAATGGATGATTTCCCGCCGGTTTCGTGGCCGAAATCGGGCATTTGGGGTGAGGGGTATTGGCACTGATAAGGCCAAACCTTTAGCTATCTAGGCATTTCTTCATGAACGGGTGCGTTGACGGATATTTTTAGTCGACGGAAGAGAGTGCTGCCCCGGCACCAGCAGCCTGGGGCTGTAATAGCGCAATTTGGGAATGTGCAGCTTCAGTCCGATTACGAAACACCTTCATAAAAAAAGCGGGGCGATTGCTCGCCCCGTTGATGGATTAGCTAAGAGCACGATAAATTATCAAGAGCAGCCGCTGGTCGCACCGCAAGTGTCGCACTTCTCGCAGGTGCCGTTGCGGACCATCGTGAAGTTCTGGCACTCGGTGCACATGTTGCCGGTGTAGCCCTGCATGATGGAGCGGGCGCGGCGTTCGGATTCCAGTTTCTTGGCGTCCGTCTTGGCCGTTGCCGCGTCGCTTGCAGCCTTGTCGGTGAAGAGGCCGGTTTCTTCCGCCACTTCCTCTGCGATCTCTTCCGCCAACTCCTTCGCACGCTCTTCGTAATCGCGCTTGAAGGCGACGACTTCGGAGGTGGAAACCGCGCTTGTCGGCTCCAGCTTGCGGACGGTGTTGCCGGCGAAGGCTGTGACCGTGGAAACCGAGGCGGCGCGGGCCGGGGCAGCGGTAGCCGAACCCTTGACCTCGGCTGCCGGACGTTCGCCCGATGTCGGAACGAGCGTCGGCTTGTAGCCGCGGGTCAGGCCCTTGGAGACGACATCGGCCTTGCCTTCGGAAACGCCGCGGCCGAGCGCCGTGTTGCTGAAGTCCGAGGTGTCGACATGAGCGAGATCGTGACGGCCGAGATAGGAGATCGCCAGTTCGCGGAACACGTAGTCGAGGATCGACGTGGCGTTCTTGATGGCGTCATTGCCCGTTACGATGCCGGCCGGCTCGAACTTGGTGAAAGTGAAGGCGTCGACATATTCTTCGAGCGGCACGCCGTACTGGAGGCCAAGCGAGACGGAAATCGCGAAGTTGTTGATGAAGGCGCGCAGTGCAGAGCCTTCCTTGTTCATATCAAGGAAGATTTCGCCGAGACGGCCGTCGTCATATTCGCCGGTGCGCAGGAAGATCGTGTGTCCGCCGATCTTGGCCTTCTGGGTATAGCCCTTGCGGCGGCCCGGCAGCTTCTCCTGTGTGCGCACGACCTTCTCGATCACGCGTTCGACGATCTTTTCGGTGATGGTCACGGCCTGCGCGGCAGCAGGGGCCTGCAGGAATTCTTCCAGCGCATCCTCGTCACTGTCGTCTTCGATCAGCGAAGCATTCAGCGGCTGGCTGAGCTTGGAGCCGTCACGATAAAGGGCATTGGCCTTCAGACCGAGCTTCCAGGAGAGCATGTAGGCGTTCTTGCAATCCTCGACGGTCGCCTCATTCGGCATGTTGATCGTCTTGGAGATGGCGCCCGAGATGAAGGGCTGGGCTGCCGCCATCATACGGATGTGGCTTTCGACCGAGAGGTAACGCTTGCCGATCTTGCCGCAAGGGTTGGCGCAATCGAAGACGGCGAGGTGCTCGTTCTTCAGGAAGGGCGCGCCTTCCAACGTCATGGCGCCGCACACGTGCGTGTTGCAGGCCTCGATCTCGGCGCGCGAGAAGCCGAGGAACGCCAGCAGTTCGAACGACGGATCGTCGAGCTTTTCCGGAGAAGCCGAGATGGTCGAGCAGGTTGAAGCTCATGTCGGCCATCTGCTCGTCGGACACCTTCAGCGTGCCCTTCAGGAAGTCGGCGCCGAGGGTCCACTGGTTGAAGACGAACTTGATGTCGAAGGCGCTCTTGAGCGCGGCGTTGACGGCATCGACCTTCTCGGCGGTGAAGCCCTTGGCCTTCAGCGTCGACGGGTTGATGGCCGGAGCCTGGTTAAGGTTGCCGTGGCCGACTGCGTAAGCCTCGATCTCGGCGATCTGGCTTTCGGAATAGCCGAGCGTGCGCAGCGCTTCCGGAACGGCGCGGTTGATGATCTTGAAGTAGCCGCCGCCGGCAAGCTTCTTGAACTTCACCAGGGCGAAATCCGGCTCGATGCCGGTCGTGTCGCAATCCATGACGAGGCCGATCGTGCCGGTCGGCGCGATGACGGTTGCCTGGGCGTTGCGGTAGCCATGTCTTTCGCCGAGTTGCAGCGCCTTGTCCCAGGCGGCCTTGGCATGGGCAACGAGATCCTTGTCCGGATTGTCGGAATGGATCAGCGCGACCGGGTTGACCGAAAGACCTTCATAGCCCGAGGCCTCGCCGTAAGCGGCGCGGCGATGGTTGCGGATGACGCGCAGCATGTTCTCGCGGTTCGGCTCGAACATCGGGAAGGTCCCGAGTTCGGAGGCCATTTCGGCCGAGGTCGCATAGGCGATACCGGTCATGATCGCGGTCAGCGAGCCGGCGATGGCGCGGGCTTCGTCGCTGTCATAGGGAATGCCCGACGACATCAGCAGGCCACCGATATTGGCGTAGCCGAGGCCGAGCGTGCGGTATTCATAGGAAAGCTCGGCGATGCGGCGCGAGGGGAACTGCGCCATCATCACGGAGACTTCGAGAACGACGGTCCAGAGACGGACGGCGTGCTCGTAGTCAGCAATGTTGATACGCTTCGTCGCTGCGTCCTTGAAGGTCATCAGGTTCAGCGAGGCAAGGTTGCAGGCCGTGTCGTCGAGGAACATATATTCCGAGCACGGATTGGAGGCGCGGATCGGGCCCGCGGCCGGGCTGGTGTGCCAGTCGTTCATCGTCGTGTTGAAGTGCAGGCCCGGGTCGGCCGATGCCCAGGCGGCGTAGGAGATGGATTCCCAGAGGTCGCGGGCCTTTAGCGTCTTGATGACCTTGCCGTCCTTGCGGGCGGTCAGGTTCCAGTCGCCATCATTCTCGACGGCACGCAGGAAGTCGTCCTTGATCGAAACCGAGTTGTTGGAGTTCTGGCCGGATACGGTGAGGTAGGCTTCCGAATCCCAGTCCGTGTCGTAGGTCTTGAATTCAAGATCCTTGTAGCCCTGACGGGCGAACTGGATGACGCGCTGGACGTAGTTTTCCGGAACCTGGTCCTTCTTGGCAGCACGGATTTCGCGCTTCAGGGCAGGGTTCTTGGCCGGGTCGAAGCAATCGTCATTGTCGCCTTCGCAATTGAGCGTGGCCTTCATGATCGCCTTCAGGTGCCTGGCGACGATCTTTGAGCCGGTGACGAGGGCGGCAACCTTCTGCTCCTCTTTGACCTTCCAGTTGATGTAGTCCTCGATGTCAGGATGGTCGATGTCGACGACGACCATCTTGGCGGCGCGACGGGTCGTACCGCCCGACTTGATGGCGCCGGCAGCGCGGTCGCCGATCTTGAGGAAGCTCATCAGGCCGGAGGAGCGACCGCCGCCGGAAAGCTTTTCGCCTTCGGCGCGCAGCATCGAGAAGTTCGAGCCGGTGCCGGAACCGTACTTGAAGAGGCGGGCTTCGCGAACCCACAGGTCCATGATGCCGCCCTCGTTGACGAGGTCGTCCTCGACGGACTGGATGAAGCAGGCATGCGGCTGTGGATGCTCATAAGCCGACTTGGACTTTGTGAGCTTGCCGGTGAACGGGTCGACATAATAGTGACCCTGGCCGGGGCCGTCGATGCCATAGGCCCAGTGCATGCCGGTGTTGAACCACTGCGGCGAATTCGGAGCAACGCGCTGGGTGGCGAGCATGTAGGCAAGCTCGTCGCAGAAGGCGGAAGCGTCTTCCTCGGACGAGAAGTAGCCGCCCTTCCAGCCCCAGTAGGTCCAGGTGCCGGCGAGGCGGTCGAAGACCTGTCGCGCATCGGTTTCCGAGCCGCTCTGCCGATCCTTGGGCAGATCCTTCATGGCGGCATCGTCGGGAATGGAGCGCCACAAGAAGGAGGGGACGTCGTTTTCCTCGACCTTCTTCAGCTTGGCAGGCACGCCGGCCTTGCGGAAATACTTCTGCGCGAGAATGTCGGCGGCCACCTGCGAGAACTGCGCGGGTACATCGATGTTTTCGAGGCGGAACACGATCGAACCGTCGGGGTTCTTGATCTCGCTCGTCGCCTTGCGGAATTCGATCTCCGCATAGGGTGACTGGCCGGCCTTCGTAAAACGACGTTCGATGCGCATGGTCCCAATCCTCATTCGTTGGTGCGCTCCCGCATGAAAGCAGGACGCAAAAATTCTCATTCCGGCGTCGCGATGTCAACGCGCAGCCAGCTTCGATCCGCTCTCTGACAGGAGGTGTCATCCGGAGATGGCGTTCCTGTATCTTGTGGTGATGGTGGCTGCAAACACTAAATATAGTATTAACAGCTTATTGCCGCCAGTCCCCGCATGTCTTTTTTGGCAGCCTCGATATCGGCACAAAAACGCTCACGGCGGCCACTGATCAAAGTGTATCGCCCTGAATCCAAATCCGATTTCGAATTGAGAACCAGCCCTCGTAAATACGCCTGGTCCAGTCGCCGCCGCAACGTCGTCCATTAACTTTGAAAGACCCGATTCCGTCAAGGGGTGGTTTGCTAGGGATTGTTAACCACAATATCTTGTGGGCTTAGCTGTGGAAACTGGGGAAACGTCAGGAGGGTAGAAGAATCAAGAGCTTGGGCGTCGTCGTTCGCCCTTCGCGCGACCGCTGTCGAGGTTTGTTTCATCAAGGCCGGAGTCAAAAGCGACAAAATTGTGACCGTGACCTTGATGCCATTGGCAGCGCGGCAAAATCATGCCGTGGCACATCATGATTCGCGCGGAAACCCTTGAATCCCGCGCGTTCCCGCCAATATGCGTCCACTAAATCTAGTGGGCGCCGCAGCGCCCACCTCTATTACCGTCATTCGAATCATGTTGCCGCACGGCTGGCGATCGCGACTGATTCGCATCGCCTCTAATGGCAGTGTCAGCCGCGATGGCCCTTAGCGATCGGCTCCTGGTAGGTGAAGCCCATATCCCAGGGGAAGTAGATCCAGGTGTCCTGGCTGACTTCGGTGATGAAGGTGTCGATTGTGGGAACACCGGTCGGCTTGGCATAAACGCAGGCGAAATGCGCCTTCGGCAGCAAGCTGCGAACCTCGAGGGCCGTCTTGCCGGTATCGGTGAGGTCGTCGATGACGAGCACCCCTTCGCCGCCGTTGGCTGACAGTTCTGGCGCAATGCCCTTGAGCAAGTTCATTTCGCCCTGGCTGGAATAGTCATGATAGGAGGCGACACAGACGGTCTCGATCAGGCGGATGTTGAGCTCACGCGAGATGATGGCCGCCGGCACGAGGCCGCCGCGGGTGATACAGACGATCGCCTTGAAATCTCGATTGAGGCCGGCAAGCCGCCAGGCAAGCGCGCGCGCATCGCGATGGAACTGATCCCAGGATACGGGAAAGGCTTTATCGGGCAGGGACATGGCAGAAGGCTCCGGGGCATGGAATAACGACGCACCGGCAGCGCCGGCGACCCTGAGCAGACCCCGCGGCGGGCGCGGACCATCATCCAGATCCGGAACGCGATTCGCTTGCCATCTGCGTGAACAGGATCTCATCCGGGAAAAGCGACAGGCTTTTCGGGACCATGCTCCTTCGACCGCGCGAACGGTTCCTTGGCGGGAATTCTGTCATCGGTCGCTGCTTTCTGCTGGATTTGCCGACAAAAGGCAATAGCTGCAACGCGCGCAACCGATGCAGTTCTGCACCGGTTGCCGCAGGATTTAAGCTCTTGGCCGTCTAGCGGGCCAGCAACGTCATCGCGGTCATCGATTGCAGCAGGGTGCGCGTCGTGCCGCCGAAGATCATCTGCCAAAGCCAGGAATGCGTGTAGGCGCCCATCACAAGCAGGTCGATGCTATTGTCCGCCAGCCGGTTTTCGATGACCTGAGATGGTGTCGATTTACCGCTGCAGGCTGTCGTCTCGAACTTGGCTCGAACGCCGTGGCGCGTCAGCGCGGCGGCGATCTGGACGCCGGTTTCCTTGGATGGATGCGGGTCCTTCTCCGATGTGCTGACCGAAAGGATCTCGACCGAATCCGCGGCTTTCAGGAAGGGCAGGGCATCGAAGGTGGCGCGTGCCGCCTCCTTGGAGCCGTTCCAGGCGATAAGCACGCGGCGGACGGGCTTCGGTTCCTTGAGGATATAGGGGATCAGCAGGACCGGCCGGCCGCTGTCGAACAGGAAAGTTTCGACATCGACCTGCGTGTCGCCGTATTTCGACGGGTCCGGCTGCACGGCAACGAGAAGATCGGCGCTGCGGGCGCTCTCGACCAGGGGCTCGGTGCCGTAGCCGATCGTGCTGGCAAAGCTGTGCCATTCGTAATCGAGGCCGGCGGCTTCCATTTTCGAGCGGAACACCCGCTCGATGTCCACCGACTGATTGTGAGCGACATCCTGAAGGGCCTGAACCGCAACGGGGTCGGGAATTTCCATCGGCGCCACCAGCGGCACGGTCGAGACAAGCTCCGCATGAAGGCCGACGACATGGGCGCCATGCTCCTTTGCGAGCGCCGCTGCAAAGTCGGCGGCGACGCGGGTATTGTCGGGATTGTCGAGAACGGTCACTATCGTTTTGTAGGACATGAAGAGATCTCCCATGCGGAAGGGTTGGATCGGATCATGATATCAGCATTCCGCCACAAGATAATGCGCAGAATGGCCCTACGGTTCCGTGGAAAGTGCACGCCCTCGTTGAATATCAGGCGTCAGCCGAGTGATTTTCGTTGCAGCGCCGCGCGTCACATGTGACGCGCAAAGGTCGCTGTAACACTCTACATTCGCTACATAATTTTATCCTTAAATCGATCCCGATTTAAGGAATTATGCAGTAGCTTTCGACTGCCGGATGGTTTCGATCATCGCGCGCACTTCCGCTGCGACATTTTCAACCAGCTCGGCGGAGCGGCCTCGGACGACGATCTCGGTCGAGAAGAATTGGCCGACATAGCGCGGGTAGGAGCCGATGCTGGTGTCGGGATGTGCCTTCTGGATGAGGCCGAGGGGCGTGCCGATCTCGCCTTCGCCGTAAGGGCAGGAAATCGCGGTCGACAAGACGTGCGCGCCGGTCCTGAGCGTCGGGATGACATTGTCGAGCATCGCCTGGAAAACCTGCGGCACGCCGGCCATGACATAGACGTTGCCGATGTTGAAGCCGGGCGCGGTCGAGACGGGATTGGCGATATGCTTCGAG
>Ga0209922_102989_pt1 | contig 13936 bp, 12 predicted proteins | sample ThiBiot_500_biof_FD_183946 | JGI IMG/M metagenome (GOLD analysis project Ga0209922, IMG submission 183946) | Wastewater bioreactor microbial communities from Cape Town, South Africa - Thiocy_expt_500_biof (SPAdes) | ecosystem: Engineered > Bioreactor > Thiocyanate-remediating > Anaerobic-Aerobic ...
ACTGTATGATCTTTTATTTCATAAAAGAAATATTCTTTTACACATGAAGATAATTGACAATGTTCAATAGTGAAGTTTTTAATTCGCTTGAATAAATCGTTTCCCACGCATGGCATGAAAAGATGATGCTCGACGGTATGGATAAATTCGAAAGAATTCTTCCAATAATTGTTTAATTCGATCTTCATTCGACTGTCTTGATGCATCTTGTTGTTTTTGCAAGATAAAACTTAATCGAGTGTGCAGAGTTGATGTTTGAAGTTTGTCTTCGGTTGATGTTTGTTGTATTTGTTCGTCTTCGCATTTAATCGAAGGAAAAAGTAGAAGAAAGCAGAAGGCAGCAGCCAATATTAATAAATAACGATAAGTATTCGTGAACATTTTCTTGAAAAAAGAGAAAAAAAAAGAACAAATTTATTGATTTGAATAAATAATAAAAAGAAAGCAAAAGTCAATGAAATCATAAACAAAATTCGATGATTACCTTAAGTCAATATTCGATATTCTACTTTACATGAAAAAAGAAACTATTGATAATGATCTGTGATAATAAGATCGAGGACTTTGAAAAATGATAAATATCTATGGCATAAACTTGTATAGAATTCTTTCGACTGATGTTGCTTGAAGGCTATGAAGATTTATATATTTTCTCTTAATTGAACAGACACGCACTATATCATCAAAGACTATTTTTCTCTCGTTCTCTCTCTCTCTCTCTCTTTCCCTCGGTTCTCGTTTCAAGTAACTTCCTAACAAGATCCTGCGTTTCGTTATCTTTCTTCTCGAATGGAAAATATATTTCCCTTCGACATCTTCTATCGCTCTTTTTCTTCTCATGTAATTCATCTATTTTTTTTCTCCTCTTTTCTTTAAGTATAAAAAGATATATATATATCGAGGTGTAAAAACAAATACGAAACGATATATAAGATCTATGCGTTGCATTTGTGTAATTAAATAAACTATTCAAACGAATCATATGTATCAAAAGTGATAATGAACACAACTTTATCTTGTCATAACATGCACTAATAAGGACATTTGTTTTCTACAAAAACAACGAAAGAAAATCTTCGATGCGGATCGAACTTTTAATTTACTTATACAAAGCATATACAATTCTCTGTAACGGAAAAAAACATTTTGCTAAGAAAAGAACGATTATCATTGATTATTTAGAATCTCATTTGACTCCGAGATAAACTTCCTGGAACGAGCTAAACCACTTGTAAATTCCACTTATTATATTGTCTAGTCGATGATTTCTCATAGAACGCCGATAAGATTGCATATTAAATCTGTTGGAATCGAAAAATAAAAGTATCTGTGACTCCGACTCATAAGTTAGTTAGTCTAAAAAAAAAGGAATATCAGATCGACTATGTCCCGATCAAATGGATCTCCTAGTTAAAATGAATGGACACCTACGTATCGATATTTCGTATTCTATTTCATCTTTATAAATCATGAATCACTCCGACAAAAACTGGAGATGTTCAAAGACAAACATTGACATGGAAATCGATTTCGACAGAACTTACGATGAATGTTGTAGAAAATTGATTAATTGTAGAGTTAAATTTTGTTAATAATAAAAGTAAAACTTCCAAGAAGAAAAAAAAAAGAAGAAGTATTGTTTTCAAGCAGACAGCTTGTCTAGAAAAGAAATTTGAATGAATGATCAATAAGAATTGTGAATGCGGCCATATATGACCTGATCATTTTCGCTAATAAGCAATGTGTGCTTGCACCCGAAAAGGAAGCTTCCTGTCTCAGAGCTACCGTTGTAAATGCATCAGGGAAATGTTTTCTCGGTAAAGAAAATAAATCGAACAAGGTAGACACGATTGCTTCTATTTTTTAAAGAAAAAAACATGTTTTTTTTCAAGACCGATAGAATGTCTCCTATGAAGTAATCAATGACGAATGAATATAGTATGACATTTGAACATGTCGAAGAAATCAGGAGTTCAACTTCATTGAAAAACGATTTAGTCGAGCATTGCATCCTGTGTACTATAAGTTTGCTCTAGGGTTAATGTAGAACTTGACTCCATGAATCAAAGCATTTCTTAATCATATTCTGTATGATCAAAGAAAAAGTCATGGAAAAATGTCTAAATTATAGCTTTTTACGCTAAAACGCATATTTTATTCATATGACAATTACAGAACAATAGTAGACTTGAATAGCTCTGCCCACAAGTTATACGATGTCTTTGTTCTATTCGATGAAATATAATTTAAATTCTATCTAGGCGGAGTATGCACCCATGTTTTCGGTACATTATCTACACGATTTGTCTGCTACTTATCATGTCTATGAAATATTATTAAAGATTTTATTAACGGAAAAACAGTGTATGATTAAGTATCTGTCTTAAAAAATGTTTCTCTTATTCAAAATGGCTTACCTTTTTATCTTGGCTTCAAGGCTGACACATTTGTTGCTAATATCTGTCAAGTTTATTATCTTATTCTTTTACGTCTTACTGAAAAAAACCTCGAAAAACCCAATGGGATTCACATGCGCTATTTTTTTCAATAATAAATTAATTAAAATGAATAGATAAGTTAATTCGCAAGGCAATTTATTCTTATCTCTCGTCGGAGAAAAGGTTTCAAGAACAAAAATGTGCGCTGTTTTTCTCTCCTAGTAATTCATAGTTCAATCTTGAGGTAACGAAGTGTAATTATGCACATTGAATAAAAGAAAAACAAAAGAAATTATTATATTTGCTGAGTGTTTGAACAATTACAAGTACTTCTAAATTGATTTCAATCTAGTTCTCATTATTAATTTGTAGCAATTGTACTTATTGCGTAGGATAAATTTGTTTGCTGATTATTATTAAACGATTATCTATGAAACTACTAATTTTCTTTGTGCTTTTTTGAGAGATGTCGTTAAAGCCTAGTCCTAAAAAAAAACTTTCATCTGTTTTCTTATCACTGATTGGCCGATTTGACTAGATCAGTCATTATACAAAACAGTCCAGACCAGTACCTTCTTTTTCTTCATGTATAGCAAGTAGAAGAAGCAAATAGTACATTTATCAGTTTGTTTGAGTTTAATCTTTATTTATTTAAGTGTTTTTTCTTCTAATCTTATCTTTAATAAATAAAACAACGTAGTCAAAACATTCGAAATGACACCGATTTCTCGTCAATCAACACGACTTGTCGATAGTTTTAATCGCCTACATAATTACCTTCGTATATCCTTAACCGAACGATGCAATTTAAGGTTAACATAATATTACTAAATATTTATTTCTTCGCAAGAAAATCTTTATTTTAATTCATTGAACTAGATGTCAATATTGTATGCCTGAGAATGGTGTCGATTTATCGCCGTCAAATCATCTATTAACTACAGATGAAGTCTTACGTCTTGTCCGTATATTTACCACCTACGGTGGAGTAAATAAAATTCGTTTGACTGGAGGAGGTACGCTTTTCTAATAGGTACGTGTGATGAATCGTGATGTTGATGCACTCACTTACCTAACAATAGAAGAAAAGAAAAAGAAGAACTGACATAAGTAATTAATTGTAAATTTTGATTAGAACCAACGATTCGCAAAGATCTCGTCGATATTGTTCGCGGAATACGTTCGTTTTCATCGATAAAAACTGTTGGTATAACAACGAATGGTGTGATTCTTCATCGTCTACTTGAACCATTGGGGAAAGCTGGTTTAAATTCGTTGAATATTTCGTTAGATTCACTTGTAAGCGAAAAATTCGAATTTCTCACGCGACGTCCAGCATTTACTCGTGTTCTAACGAATATTCGTTTGGCATTGGACATGCCCGAATTCTATCCATTAGTGAAAATAAATTGTGTTGTTATGCAAGGTGTTAATACCGATGAATTGACTGATTTTGTTGAATTGACACGTCATCAATCAAATCTAGCTGTTCGTTTCATCGAATACATGCCATTCGATGAAAATAAATGGAGCCAAAAGAAATTCTTTCCCTACGAAGAAATGCTGAAAATTATTCAACAAAAATATCCCTTAGAAAAACTTCAATCGAACGATCGAAGTGATACGACGAAATGGTATCGAGTTAATGACTCAGAATATCACGGCAAGATCGGTTTTATTACATCGATGAGTGAACATTTCTGTTCGACGTGCAATCGAATTCGTGTGACGGCGAATGGACAATTGAAAGTCTGTTTATTTGATAATAAAGAAGTGTCGTTACGTGATGCACTTCGATTGAATTTAACTGATGAGAATATTTACGAAATAATTCAACAAACTTTATGGAAAAAGGATAAAGAACATTTACCGATGGATGTTCTTGCAACGAAAGAGAATCGACCAATGATTTTAATCGGTGGATAAATGTCAGGTGCTAATAAATCATTATTCCACTTTTTTTTTGTCAGCCAATTCAGTTCGCAATCAAAATGATTTTACATGTGCTTTTTTTATATCGTTACGTTTTTGGAAAAAAGATAAAATCATCTTCTTTTGTTTTCAGATTATGTTGTTTAGAAGAGTTTGTCTGCTGATCTTTATTCTCAATTATTCGCAGATTTTAGCAAAAAACACTTGCGTAAGTCGATGAAATTTTGTTGTTTATTCAATGTTGAAATTCGAAGATCATTTAGTTAAAATAAATCTATTCGAACGTAAGAATCTTTTAAGAGGGGACAAAAAGATTAGCGGTGATATGATTTTCGTTTATTTTGAGTTTAATTCTACGAAAAAAAAAACGAGATTCTTTTGAAATTTAGAAACAGACAAAATATCTTCTATCGAAATGCGACGATAAACAAAAATATCAATGGTTAATCGAAGTACCAAAAACTGAATCATCATGTGAAGGATCGAACATTGCATCGCCGATAAATGTTCCGTGCAGTATGAAAATGATTTTTTTTTTGAAATTGAAAATTCAGCGATGTTTTGTTTGTTTGATAGATTTTGGTTGTAAGAAAGGATCGGCATTCGATGCAGATTCAGTCAATTGTAAAGAGTGTCCGGCTGGAACATTTTCATTAGGTGGTGGTGCGCAATATACATTTACTTCTGATGACGATTTAGTAAAAAAATACAGTGAATTAACATTCAAAGGATCGCCTTTGTTTGGCTCTTCGACATCGAATTGTCGAACAAAAGAGTAAAAACTGATTGAGAAATTGATTTTTAAAAAGCAAAACATTTTTCTTTAGTCTTTGGAAAGTGAAAGACAATGTTTTACAAGGTGATGTACAACCGAATTGTGCTATTAGTTTATCGCTGACATTTAAAACGACGCAAGCAGGATCAGTAACAATTCAGTATAATCTAGCTACATCCTATGTTTTCGGAACTGTGAGTTGAAAAATGTGAAGAATTTTCTAGTTGATTGAAAATGATATTTGATTTAGATATCATCTCGATGTGATTTTACTACGAAGGATAATGACAATGACGATGACAATGACGATGATGACGAGGAAGAACGTATCGATTCAGGACGAGAAAAAGAATTTCATTTAAAACCAACCGGCTACGGTGTTTGGAAAGAGAAAATCGTAAGAGAAATGATTCGATAGAAAAATCGATTTGTGAATTGGCTTTAAATAGATCGCAATAAAAGAAGCAGGTGATTACAAACTGTCGTTATTTACTATTGGTATCAATTCATTTCATTTTCCATTTTCAATTCGATCGATCATTGTCGAAGGTTAAAAACTAAATTCGAGTTCATCAGGATTCTCATGTTGTCTTTTCATTGTATTCTAGGAACTTCACATATTCAAGATTGTATTCCATGTCCGAAAGGTGAAATACATTGACAGAAAAAAACCAAAAATTCTATTCGAATTTGTTATATTTCAGGTACTTTTTCAACAAAACCGGGTTCTGATACTTGTAAACCGTGTCCAAGAGATACGTATGCGTCGAGTGAAAATTCAATTGCCTGCACACCGTGTCCAGCTAAACAATATGCAGGTTTGTGAGAATTTCAATCGAAAATCAGGTGTCTAATTGAAAGAATGTATTGATTTAGACGAAGGATCGTACGAATGTCAACCAAGACCAATATGTTCTGAAAAACATTACAAAAAAGTCTTCATCGGTTGTGACAAATCAGACAAAGTAAACTGAGAATTCCTCGATCGACTAGAATGTAAAATTTGCTTAGGCAAAGATTGAGTACAAGCCAATTGAACCGATAATTTGTATGGATGGTGGTCCGCCTCAAAACAACGAAGAAATCTCTTGTGCAACATGCAATCCGTTCGTTTTTTATCTTGAAAACTATAATTTTCAATGAATATTTTGTATCTAGCGGTATGTATCAAAAGAAAGGCAGCAATCAATGTGAATTCTGTCCATCAAAAACATATTCGAATGGAACATTATCTCAATGTGTTTCATGTTCGAATGAGTTATCACTTTTGCCTGGTTTGTATTATCACAATTGGAATGAACTGCCGATCTATATCAATCGATCTTATCTCGTTTTCGACAGTTCAAATAGTTGTATGTCATTGTAATCGAGTTTTAGTGAAAACATTCTCAAATCTTTTGAATTTTAGTACAAGATCTCAAACACGACTTGAGTTGGGTTCGTAGAAGTTTGAGGATGAGAAAATGATTTGAATTTCTCTGTTTTTCGATGATATAGATTCCAAGTATAAATTATATTTCATCTCAAGCTGTACCCGATGTAATTTCGATGCTGAGTTTGACAATCACGAGCGGCTTTCGAATGACTGATATCGCTAAACTGACGAAAGAATACGGAACTTTATATTTCAAATTCTCAATTCAATGTCAATCATCTTGTGCATTATTTTTAGTTTCTCAAGTAATCCATAAGTTCCCTATTTGCAAATCATTTAAGTTTGATTTAGGATATTTTCTCTGATAACAATAATGACGATAAAAATTGGGCAGTTTTACAAAAATGGAGAGTCGATGGACCAACAAATCACAAGAACATTACAGATTTTACGTAAATATCTACGATTAAACTTAACAGATTATTAATTCATTGATTTTGTAGATATTCAGTTCCATATCCTGATCAAATAGTATTCAATTGGCTTTTTACATCCGACGATCCAAAAGATGGTTCAGATGAAATTCGTATCTATGAAATCCGCGTCAGTAACACCGTTAAAGGCGGATCTGATCGATGTACCGCTTGTTTAACAGTGAATAATCAAGAAACCGAGTAAATACAAATTCTCGATTCGGTTCAATCGAATATTCCGTTTGAATCTCTAGATGCAAAGCTTGTGCTCCCGGAAATATCCTCTCAAATAGCACGTGTATTCCATGTCCACCATCGAGCATTGCCAGTCGTATTCGATCCCAAGATCTTGTTCCGACAATTTGCACGCCTTGTCCGAACAATACGATCTCCGACGATGGTGTTTCGTGCTATGTTCCATGTAAACAATCGTTTAACGGATCGATTGAATACGATCTTAGCGCTATGTCAATGTAGGACTACGGGGAAAGAAGATCTTTGGAAATTCGAATACGTTTTTTTTTTGATTTTAGAATTGATTTTCATGGTTCGAAATTATTCACTCAGAAAGGAAGCGGATATTTTCATGTGTTCAATGCAAGTATTTGTGGTAAGACCAGTGTGACTTGTAAGAAAACATTGACTGACAGCGAAGCCAAACGTCCGTCGAGTCAAATGACAATTGAATCGAAACTCTGTCGAATGGGTTCGCTGCCCGATACAGATAAAAATCAAACCTCTGTCGCTTATATCGATGATTTTGGCGAGCAACTATCCGAAATTTCGTTAACAACATTGAAACACTTTCCTCCACTTCGTTCGGATTACAATCTGACCGATGTCACACTTGTCTATCGTGCGAATACATCAGGTTCGCAGTCGTTTTGTTCGCAACATATCACTTATCTCTCGTTACGTTGTGATCAACTTCTCGAACAGGATAAAATCAATTCGACATCGAATTATATTCTACAAACACCGAACAATTGCGCAACAGGCACTTGCGATGGTTGTTCGTTCTATTTTCTCCTACGAACACCATTAGCTTGTCCGACTTGTGATGAAAAAACGAATGGCTACAGAAATTTCGTTGGACCTTGCAAATTCGGTCGACAAGAAGTTAGAAAAATTCCATATCCGTATGTTTTTCCGAGTCAATCTTTCAATTTAACTCAATTTTCTCTCTCTCTCATTTCGATCGAATAGATACTGTACTGGTAAATTAAGTGAAAAAGTCGAAATACGTCGTTGTTCAGTTTTATCAATCGAAATTCAAATAATCATCGGTCTTTTTCTCATCATTGCCGGCATTTTAATCGCATTAGTGATCTTCTGTTGGCGAAAAAATCAAAAGTAAAATCTCGTTTTGTTGATTCACGATGAAAACGAATTCGTTTTAGACTCGAATATCGTTATATGCAATTGATTGAAAACACGAATCCTGATGACGACACACCCGCAGATAATGTTTGCGCTCAATTGAGCGACGAAGACGATTCAGGCGAAGAAATTCAATTCAAAGCTGAATCGAAAACCAAAAAGATCATGAACGTCGTTCGAAAAGCCATCGGCAAAGGCCGATCGAATGATTTCGATGGCGACAATTTTCTCCTGACAACTTCTCAAACAAATGAAGCTTAACATTCCTTTCTCGTTGGATCTGCTCTTATATTTATTCTTCTGACTAATTTGTTTTCGCTTTTTTTTTATTTTAATTCATATTTTAACCGTCCGTTAAAATCTTCGACGACTCATATTGTATTCGGAATCTCATCACTCTTTTGTTTCTACGTGACAATAGAATTTTTGTCTGTGTCTGTGCATGTCAGTATTTTATTCAAGTATTGTGATTAATCTTTTCAAATAAATAATTTACTATTACAAGACTGAATCGATTTTTCATTGGTCGATAAGTCGGCCAATGATGATTCATCAAATAAATCGATTTTCAAATTATAAATGCATTTAATTCGAATAATCTCGTGATCGAGAAAACTAATTTTTGATGATTTGCCTTTTTTTTTGTTCACGTCTGGATTTTTATTTGAAAAACACGACGATTCTATTTCGCAGTATTCTCATTGGTAAAAAGAATCCTCGTAGTGGCCGAATTTATTTGGAAAAGGCCGCGTCGAACGTTCACGTAGACAACAATCATTTTTCTTCGTATTAACTATTTGTTTTTTTTTATATATAGATTCTTTGTTGTTGTTTTTCGTCACGTTCATAATTAATCGATTGCTTTTTTTCAGATCCCAAACAGATCTCTCTACTTCTCATTGTTAATCGAATACTTCTGAATCTCAGATAGAAATCTGTCGTCTGTTCAAAATGAATCCTGAATAGTGAGTTATCGATTCGACAAAGAAACAAACAATTAAACGATTTGTTTTAGTGATTATCTTTTTAAATTATTGCTCATCGGCGATTCAGGTGTAGGTAAATCATGTCTTTTATTACGATTTGCTGTAAGTTTTGAACAAGTTGAGAGATGAAAATAATCGATTTTGATTTTCAGGATGACACATATACCGAAAGTTATATTAGTACAATTGGTGTTGATTTCGTACGTATTGATTTTTGTTTTCGAAATAAAAAAAAGCAAAATTTCCTTTCAGAAAATCCGAACAATCGATCTCGATGGTAAAACAATCAAACTGCAAATAGTAATTCCGAACACATTTCCAATAGAAAACACGAATCTTATTTGATTTTCAGTGGGACACAGCTGGTCAAGAACGATTCCGTACGATCACAAGCAGTTATTATCGAGGTGCACATGGTATCATCGTCGTTTACGACGTTACTGATCAAGTAAACTTTCGATTGTTGTCGAACTCTCGTTTGAATTGTTGAGTTTTTTTTTTGCGAAGGAATCATTCAACAATGTGAAACAGTGGCTTCAGGAAATCGATCGTTATGCAAGTGAAAATGTGAATAAATTGTTAGTTGGAAATAAATGTGATTTAACAGCTAAGAAAGCGGTTGATTATTCCAAAGCTAAAGTAAATTCAATTGAAAACAACGAACAATCGTTTGATTTTTTTGTGCTTCAGGAATATGCCGATTCATTAAACGTTCCGTTTTTGGAAACATCAGCCAAGAATTCGACGAATGTCGAACAGGCTTTTATGACCATGGCGACGGAAATCAAGTCTCGTATGTCAACAGTTCAATCCGGAGCATCGAATAAACCATCAAGCAGTGTTAATATCAATCCTCAAGGCAAGCCAGTTCAATCGTCTGGCGGTTGTTGTTAAAACAAAACACCTTGCCGGCTGATATATACGCACACATAACTAATCTTTATTCTACGTTTCTCTTTTTTTTTCTCTCGATGTCGTTCTGTCGTCTTCTTCTTCTTCGCACAATAAACCAACTTGAGTTTCTCCTCGGTCGAGTGAAAACAAAACCGAGTTAGTCGAATTGAAAATTAACAAACAAACACAGTCACACATAAACATTAAATTCCACTTCTACTTCTTTTCTTTTTTCTATTTTTCTCTCTCAACCAAGCAAATGCGTGACAGTAAACAGCTCGTGCGTTTCGTCTCTCTTTTTATTTTCTATTTGTCTCGTCTTATTTGGTGGAAATCTCTCATTTTTTGCTTGTTCCAGCATCTTATATATTATATACATACGTATTTATCTATCTCTATCATCCATATTGTTTATTTGTCTCATTTTTTTTTCTTGGCCGGCAATAAAACAAATAAAACGCAGGAAAATCAGTTTTTTATTTAGAATTCGAATTTCAAAAATCCGTTTTACATTTTAGAGGATTTGTCTTTTCTTTTTAACAGAAAAAAAATGCCTGTTCGAGAAATTTCTGATGACAGTCTCAATGGTGAATTAACAGCAGCCGGTGATAAACTCGTACTCGTGGATTTTTTTGCCACATGGTAGACGAATTTTCTTGTTCGATTATCTTTTGAAAACGCGAATATTTAGGTGTGGACCATGTAAAAATATTGCTCCACATATTGAAAGTTTGAGTAATCAATATCGAAATGCTGTCTTTCTAAAAGCTGATGTCGAAAAATGCACAGTAAGCGGAAGAAATTCGAGTTGAAATCATTAATTTTCGTAATTTTCAAAGACTGAAGCGACTAAATATGATATAAAAGCAATGCCAACATTTGTCTTTTTTCAATTTGGGAAAGAAGTTGCCCGTTTACAAGGCGCAAATAAAGATCCAATCGAACAAACAATTAAGAAATTCTACAAAGACACACCGACAAAAGACGTTGGTTATGTAAGAACGAGAGAGAGAGAGAGATTTTCTTTTATTTTCAATGTGAATTGTTGTTGGTAGACTGATTTGAAACCTTTTATTGAAGAAAAAAGTTCAACAGCGTTAAATGAAATTGATAAATGGCAAAATGCTCTTCTTGGAAATCAACCAGGAATGTTTAGATCCGATGAAGATGATCCAGAAGTAAATTCAAAAAATATTTACAGATTTCGATTTACCTTTTGCTTTACTTTGTGAAGTTAATTCTTCATATCGCTTTTAACCAAATTGTGAAAATCCATTCGATTGCTATCGAAGCTCCTGAAGGTAACATTGACGAATTTTATCTCTTTTTTTCGAGATTTCACCCTTTTGTTTATAGAAAATGGCCCGAAAACGGTCAAATTATTCGTTAATCGTCAAGCAATTGATTTTAATGACGCAAAACGAAGCGAAGCTGTGCAAACACTTGAGTACGAAACCGATCGAATTTCATTGGCTATTGATTTTCGTTATTTTGAAATAGATTTGACAAGAAAAATCTTCAAGATGGATCGCCAGTTGAATTACGTTTTGTTAAATTTCAAAATGTTCAAGCAATTTCAGTAGGAATTCGATATTCGCCTTTCGAATCACTGATCTCGTTTTTTTTTTTCATTCGAAGCTTTTCTTTACTAATAATCAATCGGATTCTGATCAAACAATAATTAAATCTATTAACTTCTTTGGTACGCCAATTGCAACAACAAATATGAAAGATTTCAAAAAAGTAAAATGTCGATTTTCAACAACAAAATTCTATTCGATCGGTTGTTTATTTAGGCTGAAGGCATGCCGGTAGCTAATGCGTAACCGTCAATCAGCAGATATGCAACACAAATATTTTCATTTTACAATTCCTAGTTGATGTTAACTGTTCTTTTGTTATGAACAAGATAGACAAACGGAACTTCTAAAGTTGATCGAATATCGTTCTTAAGAAAAAAAAATAAAAGATATAATCACGAGACTTAAAATAAAAAATCTATTCGTTTTTGTGCATTGAAGAAAACAGCTGTTGTCTCGAATGAAAGAAACAGACTTTGTCGTTTGATAGTTTTTTATTTATCTTAATTATATTTGTATTCATAGAAATGAAAACACACACACGCACACACACAATATGCAACGAAGAGAAGAGAAAAGAAAAAGAGAATAGTAGTTTGTTTCTAATAGAAAACGGCTCACAGATTAATTTGTTGATGGTGATGTCGATGATGATGAAGGTGGTGCAACAAGTTTACATGTACAAAATGGTAATAGACATCGATGATGCGATGGATGTCGTGGCATAGCTGCTAAAGATGCCGTTCGAGATAGAATACTCATCGATCCCGCTGATGGAATCGGTGGTGGCGGTGGTGGATGAAAATAGAGTGGATGAGGAGGTGGATATGGTGCGGCAAAAAGACGATTTTGATGATGATGATGATTCAAATAAGTTGAAGCCATGATTGGACTGAACGCTGATTTTGTTGCTTCGGAATAGACACTTGCAATGACACGTTTGACAGCTTCGGACATTTCGTGATCATTGGATGGAAGAGAAAATAAATGTTGTGGATTCATTGATGATTCTTTTGTCAGTGGTAATGGAGATAATGATGGTGAATTCGGAGATTTTGAATGACCAGAAACTATTTCATCTGTTGATCGAGCAAAATGAGGTGATGTTGATGATAGTTTTGTTGAATGATTACCATGTGGTGATGATGGATGAGGACTTTTGCTATTTGTATCATCGTCATTATTCTCATTGTCATCATCGATATCGTTGCCATCGTCATCTTTACCATTGATTTCATTATACGACGATGTTTTATCGACAGTTACAACTAGAATTCGAATTTCGTCGTCGAACATTTTTTTGTTCTATAATTTCGACTTACCATCATTTGAATTGTCATCATCATTACTTGTTTCTCCTTCTTCATCGCCTAGAATGGTTGATGTCGTTGCAATACCATCTGTATTGCTATTAAGCGATCGTCGAAGAGCTAAAATTGTTTCAGGTGGCGTGCCATAAATCGCACTCAGCTCTCGGGCATCGTTTTCTTCCTGTGCTTGTTGTCTTCGTAGAGCAACCTGAAAAATTCAAATCTCGTTTCTATTCGAACTTTGAACTGTGCAAATTTACTTGTGCAGCCATAACACGTTGCCGTTCGGCAATCAAAGTACATTTAGCACAAATACAATCTTTCCAATTACAATAACGTTTGTGACCTTTTAATGCCGAAACAACGCCGTGATTTCGGCATCGTGCACATTTCGGCGTTCGTTGATAGCGTTCAGTAGCACGTAGCAAAAGTGCATGAGGTAAATAACGAGGAAATGCGGAACCTGTTGGCGTCGATGACGATGATGATGACGATGATTGTTGATGTTTAACAGTTGAATTTAAATTCGATGATTTGCTCATTTTTTTCGTATTATTATGATGATGATTATTATTGTTGTTGTTGTTGTTACGAGACGGTGGACTTGTACTCATATTTAAAATCGATATGTCTACAAGTATCGTATGTGTCTATAGATTAGCGATGAAAAATTGTGATTAATCTATCATTGTAAATATAATCGATGAGAGAAAAAGAGAAGAAGAAAAAAGAGAGAGTGAGAGAGAGAAATGATTGACGAATCAAAACGTTATTCAAGAGAATCGGACAGATC
>Ga0209922_102991_pt1 | contig 13922 bp, 21 predicted proteins | sample ThiBiot_500_biof_FD_183946 | JGI IMG/M metagenome (GOLD analysis project Ga0209922, IMG submission 183946) | Wastewater bioreactor microbial communities from Cape Town, South Africa - Thiocy_expt_500_biof (SPAdes) | ecosystem: Engineered > Bioreactor > Thiocyanate-remediating > Anaerobic-Aerobic ...
TCATTCATTCATTCATCAATCAATAAACAAAGAAACGAGCGACTACCTATCGACATGAAAAGCTGCGATTTCAGCATGATGTCGTTCAATGTCACTGAAATAAAAGTGATCCGGTAATGTTTGATAATTGCGTGGCACTCTAAAAAAATAACTTCAATCAATAGTATCATAATAAGGTCAAGGTCATAACGTACCGATACGGTTTAAATAATGCTTCGAAACCGTCAGGTAAATCCATAATGATTTTTATTTGAGTACCTTGAGACATTTCACCTAAATAGAATTCGATATATTCATATTTCGAATTATTCAGCTCACTAAATACATACTTGCTTCGATAATTTCAGCATTCTGTAAATGGTTTAATAAACGTTTAAATTCCGGCGAACGTGGATCGTACACACGCAAGTTATTCACAGTTTTCATATATCCATACCATGATGTATTCATTCGTCTTTTCAAAAAAGCAAAAACAATCAATCATAACAATCTGTTTATCAGTGTTTATTTATTCAAAAACGAAGGAATGAATGCATGATTAATTAATTATTTGGAATATTCTCGTGAGACATATACAAATAAGAAGAATTTTGGAATTTTGAACTAACAAATCTCAATGCATCTTTTCTTATCGAGATAAAAAAACCGTCGAAGAATGCATTTGAATAATTTAGTTCTTTTGTTGTTCAATCGATAAGAAGAAAAAAGAGTCTGATAATAGGATACATGCAGCGGCTATGCCTTTTCTTTTCTAACCCGATTAGAATCGATAAATGAGCCATCTCAATGAAATCGAAACAAAATCTCGCCCACGTAAAAAGACTACAAATTTGTTTTCTAATTAAAAAAAGAATCAACTAGAACGTAATCGAATAGAGAATCATTTTATCAAATAATGATAAATGACACTCAGAAAAGAAATTGCTAAATAAATGTTAAATGAAAGAGAAAACGGAAATTTTCTTTCTCTCACAGAACTTACGAAGATTCTTCTTTTTGTAGATCGTCATGCATTAAATCTGCTAACGTAATAACTTTATCATTTTCATGTTTCTTCTTCCAAACAGCAATAACTTGATGAATATAGTGACGTAGTTGTTTTTTATCATAGTCACCAAGAATTTTCTCGGTTATTGTCGATGTGGAATGAGCTGTTGTTGTAGTCGTTGTTTTTGTCGCTTGTTTATCTGCTGAATCAGGCGTGTCGACATGCGGTTCCGGATTGGCTTTGCTTTTTTCTTCTTGTTCGTTTGCTGCTTCCTGTTGTGCAACTAATTTCTTAAAATCCCATTGTGGATCGAGAGGAAATAATCTCTCTTTATCAGCCAATTCATTTCCTTCATTTCGTGCATTACGAATCAGTTGATAAAGTTCGTCAATACGTCGTTGAGTTATGTTCGATTGTCGAAAAAAGATCGGATTCGATGGTGTTGCATGTAGATCATAAATATTCGGATGATTAATAGCTGACCAAAATGGAACGACACCAGGCGGAATAATCGCTTGGTCTCGAGTTAGTTCTTGTCGTTCGAGTTCATTTGTCGATGAAATTGATGCATACAATGTTAGACAAAATAAAAGCATTAAAATCGTTAGTATAAATACGATTGGTGAACGTAAACGAAGACGTATCTGCCGCATTCATTGATTGCAGACGAACAACGTTGATTTAATGTGCTTTTTTGTTATATTTCTAAGTCAGGTAAATCTTCGAAGTAATAACAAAAAAAATATCTAAATGATTTGCTGTTGTTTAGTGTTTTTTTCTTTTTCTTTTCTCCTCTCTTGTCTAGCTCGTGTGTATGTACGTCGAGTGTATATATACGCGCTCGTTTTTTTTCTTCTTCTTCTTCTTCTCTTCTTTTTCTTTAATAATACGAATAACAACGCAAGTTAACGCTTATTCGTTTGCTCGTTTTTATTCTTCTAATATGCAATTATGTGTGCGCTACAGATAGAATATGCGAAAGAATAATATTAGAATGATGTCAACATCCGATTTCCGTTTTTCTACGACGTGTCGAACGCAAATTTCAAAATTTTCTCCTCAAAGACGAAATAGATAACAGATGGAATAAATGGAAGTTTTCTTTTCAATACTAAAAACAAAAAAAGAGGCCCTTGAAAAGCTGAATGTTATTCAGAGAAGAAGAAAAAACGTTTTGTCCTCAAATCATCATCATCGGCAATGAACAGATGTGCACTATGCGTCCGTCCGTTCGTTTCTATCTGCTTTGAATAGAAAATGATCGGACTAATGATTAAGAGAATGTGTTACAGAAGATTGATGTTGACTAACTCTTTAGAATGCGAGAAAAAGCAGAACGAGAAAAAGGAAAAATTACAAAAAAAAGAAGGGAAAAAAGAAGAGAGAAAAAAAGCGAACTACATAGTGCTATTATTGATTATATTAGAAAAAAAAAGAAGTATGTCTTTTTTTCTTCTTTGAGTACTCAATCTTCTTCTTCTCTCTTGTAATATTTTTATTTTATTTTATGTTAAGCAAATACGCACATGTATAAACCGATGCAAAAGACCGAGAAAAACAGAAACTTTTCTTTTACTATTTATGTACATTTTATATATATATATGTCAAACAAAAAAATTACATAAAGATAGAACCAGAAAGAAAGAAAAAAAATGTCATTTTTAAGGTTTCTTCTAACGTCGATTGGATCGAGATGAATGGGATGGAGAACGATCGTCACGTTTTCGTTTATGTTGATAGTCTTTTGATGCTTTCATAGGGATCCTATTAGAGAAAAATAAAACAGAAAGAAAATATTTGTTTTCTTAGTTTCTTTTTGACAATTGATTTAGTTCAGTGACAGAACACACACTCACTCGGATTGACTGGAATTAGATGTCGATCTCTAGAATAGAGAGAAAAAAAACGAAGGAAAAATGAGACATTTTAACACCGACTGATGTAATTTGAATAAATAAGGACATCTGACCTTTCTATTCAATATTTACTCGTGAAGTCACTCAAAGATTTTTTTTTGTTCATAATATGATTAAAACTAAAACCGGCTTTTCCGTGACTGACATTTTTATCTCAACGGGTGTTTTCTTTTATTATATTTCAAATATGATTATTATTCCCAAATGAAGAATAAAAAATTGACGTTTTTTCCTTCGATTATTCAACATGAACAAAAGACTGCAGGTCATTTCAAACGTTTAACATACTTACATGTCGAGAAGATGATTCGTCGCGACGTGAATTAGCTTCTTGATCTATTCGGAGATAGGCAGATATACAAGCAAGTGATTAGCAAACCAGATTATTGATATGAATATTTTAGTTAAACGAACGTCGTAGGCACGTACTTTTCTCATCGATGGCTCGTTGGTGAGAATACCGAGATGAATCCGAATAAGAACGATCATCTTCGCCAATCTATCGAAAGAAATAATCGCACGTAAATGATGATTGATTGATGGTGACAAACCTTTTTTAATAAATATTGTCGATAGTTTTCAATATCTTCGCGGATTGAAAAGCCTTTCGAAGGTTGTCGACGACCTGATTCCAATTCATCAGTGTATTTCAACACTTGAATCTAAAGAGAAATCTAACATAACGAAAACGATCTCGTTTTTTTTCTTCGTACTTCGACATCTCGCAGTTTTTGTCGTCGTTCTTCGGATAGATCCGATGTTGATAATGAATCTTGAAATAATGCATTTTCCGAACTAAGATTATTTGCTGTTCTGATTATTTAATAATGCCATTGAGTTTTAATAAGTCTTATGTTTTTTTTTAATTTAATTGGTGATTGAAACTCACTCGTTGATTGAATCTTCGTTAGGTTTATTAGCAGATTCTTGATCGAAATCCCATTTCGAAATTGAAACAGCTGAGAAACGAATGCGAAAATTAAATTTTGACAAAAAAAATAACAGCCGATTTACCTTGAGCAGCGACTTCATTCGGATCGATGGACTCCCATTTTGTTGGAATAAAACGAGCTTTAGACGTTGATGAAGAATTATTTTTAGTTTCTTCTTGGAAACGTGGTCGAGCTGAATAAAAAAAAAGCCGAAAACAAAAAATCTCAACAAACGATTTATCCAACAAACATTCTTGCGCTGGAGGAGGATTCATCGGTCGACCATCGATATCATCATCGACATTGGCAATTGGTTTCCCATCAATATCCTCTTCGTCATCATAATCAGCGACGAGTGCCAATGTTCGACTGTCGGTTTGCTCGGCATTGATCGGTTTTCCGTCGATATCATCATCGAAATTCGATCTCCTTGAGGGTGTTTCCTATTGACAAATAAACAAATCAATCGAAATCTCTCTCGGATATTTACTGTCGATGTTTTCGTTCGAGCAAGACCGAGAAATATATTTTGAAGTTTAATAAGAAAATCACTGGGATAAATCGCCCAAGATTCCCATGCACGAAAACTCTGCATCACTTTTTGCTAAAATAATATTGAAATCTTATGTGTTTTGTTTTGTCTCATGAGATTGTACTTTGAATTGTTCAGCACGAATACGACCGTCGATACTCGACCAAGTTTCGTGAATATATTGAAATATATCTGGTAAACGCATCTCAAAACTAAACACATACGACGATAAGTTATCGAAAGTTGAATGATGAAAATCCTACCCGCGTCGATAATACGACGCATTGGTGACTTTAACACCGCAGTTAAAAAGTATATCTGAGACCAAATACAATCGAGAAATCTAAAGATTGATCAATGAGAGGGAGGATTTCATTGACAATTGAAAATACTTTTTTGGGAGGAGCTGTTTGAGCTATGGAAAGTGATTCTGTAATACAATCGACGATTTCATCAGCTGCTTCAGCATGATCAATCGCCCAGAGCATTGCCTCTCCGATTTTTGTTCGTTCAGGTGTTAACATTCGTAGGAGATCTTCGAAATGATCTCGTTGTTTCGGTGTAAGTCGGCCACGTTTCGTCGAATGATTATTCTCTCGTTCTTTCTCTTTATGATGACTATTATTCAAATGTGTATTCACCGGTGTGTTCACATCGGATTTCGAATGTGAATCATGTTCATTGTCTTTTTTCACTTTTTCGAATACTTCATCCGGCATACCGGATGTAAATTGTTGAGGTTGAGGAGGCAACCATAAACTACCGCCTTTGAACAGACGAAATGATTCGTTTCGCCAACTTGTTATACTGTCGCCCTAGATTAGTGATTTATAGACAAAGATCAAACGATGAAATTCGATTTGTGTTACTTGAAGAATGGAAAATAGCTTCCATCGATAATACGTATGAGCAGGAGTTTGATTGTCGAATAGAAATCTAGAAGAAACGAAATTCGATTGACGAATGGAAATTCGAGAAGAGACACACCGAAATTGTGGATTGTTAATTTCACGACGCATGATCATGGCTTCGAATAATGGACCTTCACGAATGACAAATTCGATCATTCGATGGATTAAACACAATAGATTTCTAAAGAATAATCGAATCAATCTCAAATGTCAATGGATATGAAACAAACCGATCATGAGGAATTGTCACTCTGACTGTTGTATGTTCGAGAAACTAAATGAGAAGTTATTTTAAAAAAAAAGAAGAATTCAATAACGAACTGACTTTCATCGATTCGGAATCTCGATTATTAATTTCCGGTATTTTCGATGAACGATGTTTGTTATTCAGTTGTGCATTAAATGGCAGGCCTGACGGTGGCGGTGGCATGATTAATTCTCTCAATGACGGTGGAATATAAACCGGTTGTGGTGGAATATGAACAGCTATTCAAAAAGATCGATAAATTATTTCTCAAATTCTTATCTGATCTACCTCGTCCCCAACTCATTCGAAGAGTGATCGACTCAACTTGAGATCCATTTAGTTCTTGCATAGCTCGTTCAGCATCTTTTCGACTCATATAAGCCACAAAGCCGCAATTTGTACCACGAGTTTTTTCTTCGTCACTTCTTGGATACATGATTTTCACACTCGCTAACGGACCGTAATGTCCGAATAATTCCATGATACTCGTTTCATTCATCTAAATTTCAATCGATAAATTGATTAGCAAAAGATTTTCTCAACCAACCGCACGAGGTATTGTACTAATAAATAGATTCGTTGTATTTGGATCTTCACTTGCATGTCGATTTTCATGATGAGATGATTCTGAATCAGCTGTTTGAAAATGGAAACGAAAAAATTAATGATAATTTCGAAGACAAAACAAAAACTATTTTTCTTACGAGCTGCATCCGAATGTGAATAGCGTGAAGGTTTGACATCTTTATCTCGTTTTTGCATACGACGACGATCACGTTCTTCTTGATTTCTAAATTAGCATTCGATGAGTTTTTTTCTTCAAAACTAGAGTTTTCCAATTCTCATACCGTTTTAATTCTTCTTTAAATGCTTCTAAATTTGATTTACGTTTTTCACTTTCTTTTTTCGCTTTCTAAATTTCAAAAACATCAAACAACACAACATTTCTCAGCCAACAGAATACACGTACAGATTTCGCATCAGCTGAAGATGAAAGCGCAGCTGCAGCTGCTGCCATTGCTGCTGCACTACTCTTGGCAATTTGTTGTTGTAAATTATCTTTACTCGGTCCAACATCACTTCTTCTATCCGACATTCGATAGGTTTTGCCTCGATCAGCCGGTGTTTCTTCATGCGAACCGGGATTGAAAACACCGCCTTTAACAAATGTTTTGTTCGTTTTATTCGTTGGCTCTTCGAAAGCAGCAACAAATTCTTTGAGAACTTCTTCGTTTTCATGAGCTTCAGCTCGAGCACGAAGTTCTTCACGTTCTTTACGTGATAAAATCGATCGATTATTAACAGCAACTGAACCTTGTTCAAATGCTCGTAATTTACTATCGTTTAATGACTTCAAACAGTAATAAAAAAATGCAAATTTCGATCAATCGAATGGCTGACAAACTACCTTGAGTGAATTGGGCTCTAGAGAACCCTGAAGTGTATTAGAAGTTGAACGTCCACGATGCTCCATTTTTCACTTGTATGTAAAGGAGGGCGACAACGATGTATTTATTTGTTTGTATGGCTTATGCGCCGAGATTGGTCGAACAAACTGACCAGTAGAGAACGTAATCGATGACAGCGAATGTAGCGCCGTTCGATTTGATTACTGTACTATTTTTTTTTCTTTTCGTTAGTCACCTTCGACTTTTGTTTGACCAAAATGTGGAGTTCAACGATCTATGTGTGTTTTTTCTTAATGATTTTTATCGATAAAAGTAAAAATTAATGAACAAAAATTTGAAATTTTTGTGATTTGATAAACTTAAATTAAAAAAAAATTGTCTTTTTTTTTCTACAGCTCAACCTGAAGTTCCACAATTGTTTGATTATTTAAATGGATTCTATTTGGACTGTTATGAATGTCATAGTAATCGGCCTGGTTGTGGCGAAAAACTCGATTGGATTTTAATGCGTTGGAAACGTTGCGTTGCACCAGGTGGAAGTAAATGTGTCAAGATAATCGAACGTTCACCTGACGGTTAATATTGACATTTCAATTCGCATAGCCAAAAGAAACGCTTTTATTTAGGTGAAATCAATTATGTCCGAGGTTGTATCAATCAAATTGAAGCCGTCCGACCAGATATGCCAACTGTCAGGGAAAATGGCTGCTGGACAGCTGCTGATCAATATGTCGTACGTAGTTTTATTTGATTTTATCACGATGAGAAGAAAAAGAATTTCTATATTTTATCAAGGGTCTCGCCTATCGGCCATGGTATGTCGAACCACAAGGTCCAGTCTATTGCTTTTGTGATGAACGTGATGGATGCAATTCTGCAATACGATCTTTAACAAATTCAATTTTCGTTTTAGTCCTATGTGCTATTTCATTTTATACACATTCCATTTTCTAAAGTTCATGTTTACTATGCATAGAATTCTTTGTTTTTTTTCTCTTGTGCTCATTATCAATTATATGATTATACATTCCAAATTTTTTACTACTATCTTGCCGATTGATCTGAGTTTTGTTTTCTTTTCTTAATCGACCGTTTTTTTTTTGTATGTACATTATTTGTATGAATTACGTTAGAGATAAATCATGTGTCTTTTTTATTAAATTCAATAAAAAAATTCAATTTAGAGTATTGCACAATCGTTTTCAACAAAGTTTGACGACTAGAGTTTTGTTATTGCACATTGGTTGTGCAATATTCCGTTTGACGTTGACTACTTTTTCTATATAAACAGAAACGAGCAACTGCATGTGACATTACAATTGGAATTTGAGTTAAACATGACGACAGATAGTAGTACACCAAATGAATTGGATTTGGCATTTATTATTGATGCAACGGGTAGCATGGGATCGTACATAAAATCCGCTCAGGATGTATGTGTTGTTTTTCTTCTGCTCGCAGTTCTATGTGACTGAAAATGTTTATTTAGAATATGAGAAAAATTATTCAAGATCTTATTTTAAGCGAACGATGTTTATTAAATGTTGCTTTGATTCTCTATCGTGATCATCCACCACAAGATTCATCGTTTATTACTCAAATTTATGATTTTACAGATGATGCTGAAGAAGCAAAAAAGAATATCGACCGAGCAAGCGCTTCAGGAGGTTCGATAACCATTTTTTGTTCGCACAATATTTCTAATAAAAGAAATTTCTCTTATCAGGTGGTGATGGTCCCGAAGCTGTCACACCAGCATTACATGCTGCAGTCCATACTCTATCATGGCGAACCGATGCAGTTAAGATTGCTGTTCTTATTGCCGATGCTCCTCCGCATGGTTTAGACAAAAACGGAGACCATTGGCCAGAAGGTAGTTGCGAATCTTTTGATGTTATTTGACATATGTTTGTTTGCTTTTATGAAATAGGTGATCCGTCGGGACATGATCCTGTTGAATGTGTCGCATCACTTGCTGAACGTAGCATAACTTTATATACGATTGGTTGTGAACCTGCTGCTACGCCTTATCGAGATTTTTTCATGGCACTTGCTTTTAAAACCGGTGGTCAATATATCCCATTGAATAATAGTTCGGGTTTAGCAACGGTTATTGTTGGTTCAGCACGAGAAGAAGTTTCATTGGAAAAATTAATATCACAAGTACATGACGAAGTAATGCGCGAAGCAGCATTACGTGGTGGACCAGTTGATGAAGCTGAACTAACGCGTCGTATACATGAACTTATGCAAGATGGTGGTATGTGAAAATGAATCTTTTCGATTTTATTCAAAGATAATCTCGTATGTATTGTTGTATATGTAGGTGCGAAAGCACGACGATTGAAAATGGAAAATCAAAATGGAACAACAGATATTCCTGCATTAACAACAGAAGCAGAACATTTGTCGACATTGTCTACTCTGAAAGAGATCCGAGACACGTGGAAACCAACTAATCACCCATTCACTTTTTTTACAACATTTCCTTCAACACCAATGCCAATAAGAAAACCTCCCAGAAAAATTCTCAAGTAAAATATTTCTTAGAAGTTTTCATTTTTATATTTATTGTTTTTCTTTTCATAGACCAAAACGTACATTGAAACCAGCAAAACCTAAAGCTGTACCTATTAAAAAACGTCCAATGAAAAAGAAATCTCTACCAGCACGAGCACGTGGTACTCGACGAAGTCTTCGATTGGAACTCAACCATACAACAAATGGCGACACAGAATCTATGGACGAAGATGAAATAGATACCAAAATTGATACACCACCTCCACCTCCGCCAATTGCACCTGAAGTTAAAGTTAAACCAGCTAAATTACGAACGGAGACTTCAAATATTGAATTAAAAGAAGACGAATTATTGGATATCAGTCAAACTCGAAGACTTGTCCGTAAATGTGTTGCTCGAAACAAACTCAAATCAACCTAATGAACTTAATCACTTTTTTTTTGAAGAATACTTTCGATTTTGTTTCTGATCGGTGGATCATGACTATGAGTTGTCTCTGTTGAAACTAAAATTTTCATAAAGAATCAGAAAAGAGAGATAACTGCTACAAATATCATTTATTTTTATTTCTGATCGAAATTAAACAACGATGGTATAATTCTTCGTTTATTTGTTGATGCTCCGTTTATTGTTACTTGAGGGTGAGGGATCTGATGAATCTATCAGCAAGGATAATATATAAAGAGAAAGATATATAATTTCACTTGCATCATTACTCGAGTTACTGTCTTGTTCATTTCCCGATTCCGGTGGTGGTGGTGGTGGTGGTCGGTAATGTCCCTGAGGGAATGAACTATGCTGTTTCTGTTTTGATCGAACGACGGTTTTTTATTTGCTTCCCAGGACGATCAATACGGTCACCGTGACGGTACAAACCGACAGCGTACATGGCCATTTTACACAGTTTACGGCCGTACTAACTTGACCTGGGTCGTAGTACCAGAATAGTCACTCGGGCCAGTTATTATTTCAGATGATGTTTGATCATCATCCGAATCACGACTGAATTTTACATTCAAGTCAGTCATTAGTATCAGTTCGAAAAACAGTATGATTTCTTTCGTTGGTATATTACTGGTGTAGAAAAGGAGGATTGTTCTTCACAGGAATATACTACAAAGGAAAAACAAGAAAAATCTATTCTAATTTCGATCCTTTTATTATTGTTTAAAATAAATTAGAAATCAAATATTTTTATTGAAACAATTGAAAAAGATGAACAAATACGTTTGATGTCACTAGTCTCGAAATGCTCATCGTATAATATTGGTTGATTGATTTTCCATTGAATAAAATCATACGCTAATGTTCAATTGTGCAGAAGTATAATTGATTTTGTTCCAAGAATAATGTATTTCGAGGAATTATCAAATGAAATTCTACTGTCTATTTGGGATTTTTTATTAGACATTGATGTTATGTTTAGTTTTTCGAATATAAATAATCGTTTAAATTCGTTGTTATACAAATATTGTGGATTTTATCGAAAATTAGATTTTCGTTATTGTTCATTGTCAATGTGTTATTATTTTTATAAACAAGCAATAGATGTGTTTGAATGGCGTGATAATCTTAATGTTCTAAAATTAGGTAATCGTTATCGATGTTGTCAATTAGATTTATTTACAAATGAAATCCTAAAATCATTTCTGTTAATAAATGAAGATAAATATTTTCAACCATTATTTCCTCATTTAAATTCAATAGCTATTAATCAAACATCATTCATAAGTACAACCTGTCGAGATATATTATTAAACGTTGTAGCAGGTGGATTAACAATGCGTAGATTTGTTTGGAATACTTGTAATCACCAAGCATATCATTCCAAAGCATTTTTCGATTGGTTATTTCAATGTTCACGTAATTTACAGTTTTCAATTGAATTATGAAGATACATTGATTCAGAATTATATTTCTCATGATTCACTTGTTAATCTTCATATTAGTAGTATTGATTTTTTAACATTAAATGTTCTTACTCATTACCTTCCTCGACTTGAACATCTGAGTAAATTCAATATTATTCTAGAATAGACTAGCATAGAATAGATTTTTGAATATTTAGATGTACATTTTCAATCATCAAGTATCTTAACAGATACAAATATTTGTCTGTTAACAAAATTAAATTCTCCAAAGAATCTTCGTACATTAAAATTCCGGTAAAGTCAAATACAAGTCAAAATGAAACATTTTATTACGTTTTTTTCAATTGAAATTTGAAAATAAAAGGACAAAATCTTCTTGTAATTGAAGAGTTTATTGAAAAATTTAAAAATACTTCAGAAGAATTGTGTTTATCTATATTTCATATTTGCAATCATAATGTCAATGATTGTTTTGACGGAAATCGTTCATCGAATCTTTGCGAAAAACTAATTGAATCTTATACAAGTATTTTCTTTTCCGAATGTTTTCTCTCAAGTTGCAATGAGTCATACAATTGATCTTCTGCATGTTAAATTCAATTTTGATAAAAAAATCTCTCGGATCAACTTCAACCATTATGGTTTAATATGAGACGATTAATGTTCCATTTTAATAAGAAACAAGATATCCCATTGCAATTTCTTCATGTTCTACGATCTTCATTTAATTATTATTATGAAAAAGAATTAATTTTTAATGTAGACAAAACATTGGTATTGGGTTATAACAGAGGAATATTACCAAAAAATATTGAAAATCATATTCAATTGATGCAATTTATCAAATTATTTTTATCAACGTCAAAAAAATGCCAATTTGAATTTTGATATTCAAAGTACAGATATGGTTAGTTGGCTTCGTCTTCTGTCAAATGTTGATTGTCTTGACCTTGAATTGAAAGAATTTGAATATTGGCTGATGAATGATTCTAGTATTGAAAATGGCCGTTCCGTTTTTCAACATCTGCATCGATTAGTTTGGGATTGCTCAACAATTACTAATAACGAAACCACTACTTTCATTTATTTTTGAGAAAAATTATTTTTTCCAATTAAAAACTTTACAATTTATTTGTAAGAGTATTTTATCATCATGGATAAATATTGATCAATGGATTGATTTTATTCTTCATCGTATTCATCAACATCAATTTATAACTAGTGGCAAAGTCCGTTTGATTGTCGCTCGAATCCGTTAATTCTATCAAATCTCAGACGATTCGGTGATCCAAGAGAGGTATACATGGTTTCAGGTGACAGAATTATCGCAGTCAATTTATATTTTTTCGTTCTTCTTCTTGTTAATATGATTTATTTTTAATGATACTTTCTCATATATATATACGTATATATGTATGTAAGACAAAAAATGAAATAGGACAAATGAGAAGTCAAAAAAAAACAAAATAAAAGGAAAGAACACTTTCTTTGTTGTGTGCTAATATGCAAAATTGCTTCTTTCTTGTTGTAAAGTTTGAAAGACTGTTGCACAAAATAAGGCAACAATAAACACATAAGAAAAACAAGAAACTTCTTGGATAGAGATGCGTTATATGTACATGTATATGGAAACAAAACAAAATATGTAGAAGAAATATGTTCACAGTTCGAAAAGAGAAAAACAAGCAGACAAAAAGAAAACGAACAACAATAATAATGCAACTCGTGCGTATCTGGCGTCTAAAGGAAAGTAATCAACGCTGCTATGTGTAAATTATCTGAAGACCAGAAGAAAAAAATATGTACGAAAGATCCGGAAAGATTTTGTTAGCTTGTTTGTTCACCTCGACAGATTGGACATCGAGTCGATGTCTATGAAAAAAGAAAAAAAACATAGAATTCTCTATTTTCTTTCAACAAATGAATTTACCTTCAACCATGGATCAATGCAATCACTGTGAAAGAAGTGTTTGCATTTGAGATGTTTGAGTTTTTCACCACAAATATATTCACTTAAACAAACAGCACATTTATCATCAGCTTGAATTGTCGTACAAGATTTCGTATAGATCATTGTCGGTAAACGTTCGAGTTCACTATCAGTTAAACCGACAACTGGTGTTTCAGCAGGTATAGTCAGATCAAAGAAATCCTATTGAATTCAAAACGAAATCGTAAAACAAAAAGGCAATAGGAAACAACATACACCAAATTGAATACTGAATGCAGCCGGTAACGAAAATATTTCATGGCTAGGAGACATCCATGCATAGGCTATCAAATCGATGGAAGCCGATGGTGGATGATGATGGTAATGGTAATGAGGGTGACTGTCACTGTATGATGATGCGGCATGTGCATCAATAACACGACTAGCAAAAAAAATAGATGTACAAATTTGATTTTTCTTTTTTTTTCGATCACTTACTGAAGTAAATCAGTTAGGAAAGAAGTTGAAGGTCGTTGATGCAGATGAGTAGTCATCGATGTGCGATGAAAAATTGGAGTGGCACGTTGTGGTACTGGTTCGAAAGGAATATTACCTCGTTGCGAAAGGTGTTGTTGATGGTGGTGGTGAGGAAGAGAAGGAGGAG
>Ga0209922_102998_pt1 | contig 13908 bp, 7 predicted proteins | sample ThiBiot_500_biof_FD_183946 | JGI IMG/M metagenome (GOLD analysis project Ga0209922, IMG submission 183946) | Wastewater bioreactor microbial communities from Cape Town, South Africa - Thiocy_expt_500_biof (SPAdes) | ecosystem: Engineered > Bioreactor > Thiocyanate-remediating > Anaerobic-Aerobic ...
CGCAGGAACAGAGCGCCGGCATCGAACAGGTCAACCAGACCGTCACCCAGATGGACGAGACCACCCAGCAGAACGCCGCGCTGGTGGAGGAAGCCACCGCCGCCGCGCGTGCCATGGAGGAACAGGCGCAGCAGCTGAGCGAGGCCGTCTCGCAGTTCCGGCTGGCGGCCATCGCACCGGCAGCCACCCGGGTCGCCGCCCACGCCCACGCCCCGGCCGTGGCCGCCGGGCGCGGCATCGGCCTGGCGGCCGGCGGCGTGCAGGCGTTCTGAGGCATCCGTCGCGTAGCCCCCTATGGGCTGCGCGCCGGCATTACAGGGGCGGTGATCCAACATCCGCGCCGCCCCTTCTTACCAAAGTCATGAGCCGGTGTCCCGATATCCAGGGGCGCATGGCCGCAGGAGAGAGCTGTGTCCCATCCCCGTTCCGGTTCCAGCATCGTCACCCGCCTGATGCTGGGCGTGGCGCTGATCGCGTTGATTTCCTTCGGTGTCACCGCCGCGATCAGCTACTGGAAGAGCAGCCGCGCCCTGCTCTCGTCGTCGCAGGATGCAATGCGCAACCTGGCCGGCCTCGAGGCGCAGCGGGTCTCGGCCGGGCTGGGCGAGGCCTACGACACCGCCACTACCCTGGCCGGCACCCTGCGCCTGCAGCAGCAACAAGGCATCCTGACCCGCCAGGCGGTATCGGCGCTGCTCAAGCAGCAGCTGCTCGCGCACCCGGAGTGGGTCGGGGTCAGCACGCTGTGGGAGCCGGACGCGTTCGATGGCGCCGATGCCGCGCATGCGGACGACGAGGGACACGATTCGAGCGGCCGCTTCATGAGCTACTGGGCCTGGGCCGACGGAAAACCCGTCACCGAGGCCCTGCGCGGCTATGACGTGGCGGGCGATGGCGACTGGTATCTCAAGCCACGCGAAAGCCGCCAGCCCACGCTGGTCGAGCCGTACAGCTACACGATCAACGGCAAGCAGGTGCTGATGACGACCCTGTCGATCCCGATCGTCGAACAGGAGCGCTTCCTCGGCGTGGTGACGGTGGACTTCGCCCTGTCTTCGCTGCAGGAGCACCTGTCGCGGCTGTCGCCGATGGGCGAAGGCCACGTCGAACTGCTGTCGCCGGCCGGCCGCGTACTGGCCAGCCGCGACCCGGCCGGGATCGGCACCCAGCGCCAGGATGCGGCCACCGGCGCCCTGCTCGCGCGCATCGCCAAGGGCGAGGTCGCCGAAGCATTCGAGCCCGACGCCGACGGCAATGTCGCGGTGTACGTGCCGATCAAGGTGGGCGATGCCGCCCAGCACTTCGCCCTCGGCGTGATCGTCCCGCAGTCGCTGCTGACCCGGCAGGCGGACGTGCTGCTGTACATCGTCGCCGCGGTAGGCCTGCTGGCGGCGCTGGCGCTGTGCACGGCGCTGTTCGTGCTGCTGCGTCGCCAGGTGGTGCTGCCGCTGGCCGCCGCCGCCGGCGTCGCCAACGACATCGCCCACGGCAAGCTCGACGGCCGCATCGATACCACGCGCCAGGACGAGATCGGCACCCTGATGCGCTCCATGCAGACCATGCAGGGCAACCTGCGCGAGCGCATCGAGCGCGATGCCGCCCTCGCCGCCGAGAACCTGCGCATCCGTTCCGCGCTCGACGACGTCACCACCAGCGTGATGATCGCCGATGCCGACCTCACCATCATCTACGCCAACCGGCCGCTGTTCCAGATGCTCGGCAAGGCCGAGCAGGACATGCGCCGCGACCTGCCGAACTTCGACATGAAGACGCTGATCGGCAGCAACATCGATGTGTTCCACAAGCATCCGCCGCACCAGCGCAAGCTGCTCGGCGAGCTGCACGGCACCCATCGCGCGCAGATCACCGTCGGCAACCACGTCATGCGCCAGATCATCAATCCGGTGACCGACGGCGACGGCCGTCGCCTGGGTTACGTGGTGGAGTGGGACGACCGCACCGCCGAAGTGCAGGTCGAGCGCGAGGTCAGCGGCATCGTCGCCGCCGCCGCCAACGGCGAGCTTTCCGGGCGGATCATGCTGGAAGGCAAGAGCGGCTTCCTGCTGCAGTTGTCGGAACAGTTGAACGGCCTGCTGGACAGCTTCGCGAGCAGCGTCGGCCAGGTCTCCACCCTGCTCGGCGCGCTGTCGCGCGGCGACCTGACGACGCGCATGGAGGGCAGCTACCAGGGCGTATTCGCGCGCATCCGCGACGACGCCAACGCCACCGTCGCGCAGCTGACCTCGATCGTCGGCCGCATCCAGCAGTCGGCATCGAGCATCAACCTGGCCGCCTCGGAGATCGCCACCGGCAACAACGACCTGTCGCGCCGCACCGAGCAGCAGGCGGCGAACCTGGAGGAAACCGCCGCCTCGATGGAGGAGCTGACCTCCACCGTGCGCCAGAACGCCGAGCACGCCCGCCAGGCCAACCAGCTGGCGCAGGGTGCGGCCGGGGTCGCCTCGCAGGGCGGCCAGGTGGTCAGCCAGGTGGTCACCACCATGACCGACATCGAGGCCTCGTCGAAGAAGATCGCCGACATCATCAGCGTCATCGACGGCATCGCCTTCCAGACCAACATCCTGGCGCTCAACGCCGCGGTGGAAGCCGCCCGCGCCGGCGAGCAGGGCCGCGGCTTCGCCGTGGTCGCCTCGGAAGTGCGCACCCTGGCGCAGCGTTCGGCCGGGGCCGCCAAGGAGATCAAGGAACTGATCGAAAACTCGGTGGACAAGGTCGCCGAAGGCTCGGCGCTGGTGCACCAGGCCGGCAGCACCATGGGCGAGATCGTCAGTTCGGTGCAGCGGGTGACCGACATCATGGCCGAGATCTCCGCCGCCTCGCAGGAACAGACGGCCGGCATCGAGCAGGTCAACCAGACCGTGATGCAGATGGACGAAACCACCCAGCAGAACGCCGCGCTGGTGGAGGAAGCCACCGCCGCCGCGCGCTCGATGGAAGAACAGGCCGCGCACCTGTCCGAGGCGGTCGCCCTGTTCCACCTCGACGATGCCGCGGCGACGCCGGCCAGTGCACAGCCGGCGCCCCGGCGCGCTGCCGCCGCGCCCAAGGCCCCGGTGCCGAAGCTGGCGCCCGCCCCCCGCGCGATCGATTCGACGATCATCGCCGATGCCGGCGACTGGCAGGAGTTCTGAGCGGATCCACGCAACAAGCCGCCGCCGGCTTCGAATGAAGCCGGCGGCCTGGCGCGGATTTTCCGACGGACGGCAGCGCAGGCCCTCAAGAACCGCCGTCACCGACCGATGAAGCTGGGGATTCCGTCCTCATCGGTCCATCCATGTCCGCCACGCCCCCCCGTTCCATCTCCAGCGAACGCAAGAGCAGCGTCGCCACCCGCCTGATGCTGGGCATCGCCCTGATCGCCCTGGCGGCCTTCGGCCTCACCGCCGCCATCAGCTACTGGAAGAGCAGCCGCGCACTGCTGGCCTCCTCGCAGGCCACCCTGGAGAACCTGGCTCGCTACGAGGCCCAGCATCTTTCCACCGAGATGAGCCAGACCTACGACGCGGTGCAGACGCTGGCCGAGAACCTGGGGACCCAGCGCGGGCAGATCAGCCGCGCCGCCATCTCGCAGACCTTCAGGCAGCAGATGGAACTGCATCCCGAGCGTGCCGGCATGTGCGTCCTGTGGGAGCCGGATGCGTTCGACGGCAACGACGCGCAGTTCGTCGATGCCCCGGAACACGACGCCACCGGCCGCTTCATGAGCTATTGGGCGCGGGTCGGCGGCGAGCTGGTCAGCGAGCCGCTGCGCGATTACGAGGACCCCAAGCTCGGTGCCTGGTACGTGACCCCGCGGACGCTGAAGAAGCCGGTCATCATCGAGCCGTATCCCTACGAGGTCGGCGGCAAGACGCTGATGCTGACCACCATCGCCATCCCGATCATGGACGGCGACAAGGTGCTGGGCGTGGTCACCTCCGACTTCGAGCTTTCCGCCCTGCAGGAGCGCATCGCCCAGCTCCGGCCGATGGGCCAGGGCCGTACCGAACTGCTGTCGCCGATGGGCATGGTGGTGGCCTCGCCCGATGCGGCCAACGTCGGCAAGACCCGCGACGACGACACCACCCGGGCGATCCTGGCGGCCGTCGCCGAGGACAAGCTCTACAGCAACTTCCAGGCCGACGGGAACGGGATGGTGCAGGTCTATGCGCCGCTGCGCATCGGCAAGAGCGACCGTCGCTTCGCGCTGGGGGTGATGGTGCCGCGCGACCTGCTCACCGCGCAGGCGCGCTCGCTGCTGGAGCTGGTGGCCCTGGTCGGGCTGCTCGCCGCCGCCTCGCTCTGTGCCGGCCTGTGGCTGCTGCTGCGGGCGATGGTGCTGCGCCCGCTGGCCGAGGCCGTGCGCGTGTCCGCCGACGTCGCCCAAGGCAAGCTCGACACCACCATCCCCGCGCGCCGCAACGACGAACTCGGCCAGCTGCTGCGGGCGCAGTCGCACATGCGCGACCAGATCCGGGCGGTGATCCATGCCCAGGGCGAGATGGCCGCGCGCCATGACGCCGGCAGCGTGAGCCACCGCATCGACGCCTCCCGCTTCCCCGGCGACTACGGGGTGATGGTCGCCGGCACCAACCAGCTGGTGTCCAGCCACCTGGACGTGACCGGGCGGATCGTGGAAGTGATGCAGCGCTACGCGCATGGCGACCTGTCGGTGGACATGGACCGCCTGCCCGGCGAAAAGGCCGCCATCACCCGCGCCATGGACGAAACCAAGGCCAGCCTGTCGGCGATCAACGCCGAGATCAGGCGCCTGGCCGGTGCCGCCGCCGCAGGTGATTTCAGCGTGCGCGGCGACACCGCCCGCTTCGAGCACGACTTCCGCGAGATGGTGGCCGGGCTCAACCGCCTGATGGAAACCACCGACGGCAACCTGTCCGACGTTTCCGCCCTGCTGCAGGCCATCGCCCGCGGCGACCTGACCGCGCGCATGCAGGGTGATTTCCAGGGCGTGTTCGCCAGGATGCGCGACGATGCCAACGCCACCGTCGCGCAGCTGACCTCGATCGTCGGCCGCATCCAGCAGGCCGCCTCCAGCATCAACCTGGCCGCCTCGGAGATCGCCACCGGCAACAACGACCTCTCGCGCCGCACCGAGCAGCAGGCCGCCAACCTGGAGGAAACCGCCGCCTCGATGGAGGAACTGACCTCCACCGTGCGCCAGAACGCCGAACACGCCCGCCAGGCCAACCAGCTGGCGCAGGGCGCGGCCGGGGTCGCCTCGCAGGGCGGCCAGGTGGTCGGCCAGGTGGTCACCACCATGGCCGACATCGAGGCCTCGTCGAAGAAGATCGCCGACATCATCAGCGTCATCGACGGCATCGCCTTCCAGACCAACATCCTGGCGCTCAACGCCGCGGTGGAAGCCGCCCGCGCCGGCGAACAGGGCCGCGGCTTCGCCGTGGTCGCCTCGGAAGTACGCACCCTGGCGCAGCGTTCGGCCGGGGCCGCCAAGGAGATCAAGGAGCTCATCCAGGATTCGGTCGGCAAGGTCGGCGAAGGTTCGCAGCTGGTGCGTCGCGCCGGCAGCACCATGGGCGAGATCGTCAGCTCCGTGCAGCGCGTGACCGACATCATGGCCGAGATCTCCGCGGCCTCGCAGGAACAGAGTGCCGGCATCGAGCAGGTCAACCAGACCGTCACCCAGATGGACGAGACCACCCAGCAGAACGCCGCGCTGGTGGAGGAAGCCACCGCCGCCGCGCGTTCCATGGAAGAACAGGCCGCGCACCTGGCCGAAGCGGTGTCGCTGTTCCGCCTCGATGCGAACGACGCACCGGCCGCCGCGGCCAAGGTGGCGCCGGTGGCGGTCGCCAACGCAGCGCCGGCAGCAGCGGTGGCCAACACGCCGCAGCCGAGGCCACGCGCCACGGCCCGCGTGGCCGTCGCCGAGGCCGTTGATTCGGACTGGCAGGAATTCTGATCCACCCCACAGAACCCCGGCGCATGCCGGGGTTCTGCTGTCGGCCGTCGCCCACGCTGGCCGGCGGCGCAGGCCAGCGCCGCGCCCCCACACCGGCATCGCTCAACTTGCGCGGCACCTGGCCGATATCCACAAGTGAAGCCCCGACGCCGCGCTCCACGTCGCGGCCGCCATTCCCCCACATTCCCTATCGCGCATGAACATTCTCCGTACCTGGTCGAGCTTCATCTCCAACATCACCGTGCGCGCCAAGCTCAATCTGCTCACGGTCATCATCGCCGTCGGCGTGGTCACGCTGGCGGTGGTCGCGGCGCGCATGCAGTACGTGGATCTCTACGAGACCCGCAAGGTCGCGCTGCAGAGCGACGTGGAACTGGCCTATGGCGTGCTGGACCACTACGCGGCCCGCGCCAAGGACGGCACCCTGCCGCTGGAGCGCGCGCAGTCCGAGGCCATGGCCGCACTGGAAGCCATGCGCACCAAGGGCGACTCCAGCTACTTCAATATCTACAGCGCCGACTACGTGGTGCTGATGCATCCGTTCCGCAAGGACCTGGTCGGCAAGGACATGGCCGATTTCCGCAGCGAGGATGGCGTGCGCATGTACCACGACCAGGTCGAGGCGGCCAAGAGCGGCGGCGGCTACGTCGGCTACGCATGGCCCAAGCCCGGCCAGAGCAAGCCGATACCCAAGCTCGCCTATGCCGGCATGTACAAGCCCTGGAACTGGGTGGTCTCCACCGGCGTCTACATGGACGACGTGCAGTCCCAGGCGCTGCGCTTCACCGGCATCATGACGGTCGCCGGCGGCGTGCTGGTGCTGCTGGTGTTCGCGCTGAGCTGGGTGATCGGCAGCCGCATCGTGCTGCCGCTGCGCAAGGCCACGGCCGTCGCCGATGCCATCGCCGGCGGACGCCTGGACAACGCCATCGCCCAGACCTCGCGTGACGAGCCGGGCCAGCTGCTGGGCAGCATGCAGCGCATGCAGGCGCAGCTGCAGGCGGTGATCGCGGCGCAGCAGGAGATGGGGCGCCAGCATGACGCCGGCATCATCAGCTACCGCATGGACCAGGCCGCCTTCCCCGGCGACTACGGGGTGATGGTCGCCGGCACCAACCAGCTGGTCGGCAACCACATCGGCGTGAAGATGCAGGTGATCGAGCTGGCCCAGCGCTATGCCGTGGGCGACCTGAGCCGCGACATGCCGCCGCTGCCCGGCGAGAAGGCCGAAATCACCGAGACCATGGCCACCATCAAGCGCAACCTCACCGCCATCAGCAGCGAGATCCGCCGCCTGAGCGGCGCCGCGGCCGAGGGCGATTTCAGCCAGCGCGGTGACGAGCAGCGCTTCGAGCATGATTTCCGGCAGATGGTGCACAACCTCAACGCGATGATGGAGGCCACCGACCACAGCCTGGCGCAGACCTCCAGCCTGCTGCAGGCCATCGCCCGCGGCGACCTGACCGCGCGCATGCAGGGTGATTTCCAGGGCGTGTTCGCCAGGATGCGCGACGACGCCAACGCCACCGTCGCGCAGCTGACCTCGATCGTCGGCCGCATCCAGCAGGCCGCCTCCAGCATCAACCTGGCCGCCTCGGAGATCGCCACCGGCAACAACGACCTCTCGCGCCGCACCGAGCAGCAGGCCGCCAACCTGGAGGAAACCGCCGCCTCGATGGAGGAACTGACCTCCACCGTGCGCCAGAACGCCGAACACGCCCGCCAGGCCAACCAGCTGGCGCAGGGCGCGGCCGGGGTCGCCTCGCAGGGCGGCCAGGTGGTCGGCCAGGTGGTCACCACCATGGCCGACATCGAGGCCTCGTCGAAGAAGATCGCCGACATCATCAGCGTCATCGACGGCATCGCCTTCCAGACCAACATCCTGGCGCTCAACGCCGCGGTGGAAGCCGCCCGCGCCGGCGAGCAGGGCCGCGGCTTCGCCGTGGTCGCCTCGGAAGTGCGCACCCTGGCGCAGCGTTCGGCCGGGGCCGCCAAGGAGATCAAGGAACTGATCGAAAACTCGGTGGACAAGGTCGCCGAAGGCTCGGCGCTGGTGCACCAGGCCGGCAGCACCATGGGCGAGATCGTCAGTTCAGTGCAGCGGGTGACCGACATCATGGCCGAGATCTCCGCCGCCTCGCAGGAACAGAGCGCCGGCATCGAACAGGTCAACCAGACCGTCACCCAGATGGACGAGACCACCCAGCAGAACGCCGCGCTGGTGGAGGAAGCCACCGCCGCCGCGCGCACCATGGAGAACCAGGCCAACGCCCTGGCCACGGCGGTATCGATGTTCCGCACCACGACGGCCCGTGCCACGCCTCCGGCGCGCCCGGCACTCAAGGGGGTGACGGCGGTGAAATCGCAACCATCGGCGCGTCCACGTCCCGCCCCCGCCGACGGCGGCAACTGGCAGGAATTCTGAGCCGCCGGCACCGGCCGATCGCGCCGGCGCCATCGCCCCGGCGCTAAAGAGCCACGCGATGGGGCCGATACACGGAGGTACCCTGCCGGTATGCTGTTGCCTCCAGGCCACCGCCCTCCCTGTTCCAGAGATCATGTCAGAGCGCGAACCGACGGAATCCGCCCCTTCCTCCTTCGACGGCAGCCTGTATGCCGACGAGAAGTACATGGTTCGCAATCCGCGCCAGATCCGCCTGCTGCTGCAGGCGATGATCGACCAGCGCGCCACGATCGCGGTCCATCCCGATGGCCACGAGCAGTCCTATCCCAGCGCGGTGCTGGAGGTGGACGAGGACACCCTGCTGCTCGACGGCAGCCCGCTGCCGGCGGTCAACCGCAGCGTCGGCGAAGCCTCCCACCTGCTGTGCTTCGCGCAGGTGGACCGGGTCATGGTGCGGTTCCGCCTGGAACACCCGCAGGTGCTGGTCGAGGATGGGCGCACCGCGTTCCGCCTCGCATTGCCGGAAGATGCCTACCACCTGCAGCGCCGCGAGCTGTACCGGCTGGAGACCCCGGTCGGCGATTCGCCCTGGTGCGTGTTCCCCGACCCGCAGGGCGCGGACCCGCTGCGCTGGCGCGTGGTCGACATCAGCGCCGGCGGCATCGCCGTGCTGCTGCCGCCCGACCTGAACCTGCTGCGCCTGCAGCAGCGGCTGGCCGGCTGCGAACTGCAGCTGCCCGACTCGGCCCCGATCGCGGTCAGCCTGGTGGTCTGCAGCCAGCTGGTGCGCAAGCAGGCCAACGGCATGGAGCAGCAGCGCGTGGGCCTGCGCTTCGAGGACCTGCCACGCGGCGCCGATGCCGCCATCCAGCGCTACATCTTCCGGGTCGACCGCGAGCGCAAGGCGCGCAAGAACGGCGGCGCCTAGGGGGCGCCTAAAGTTCCGGCGGCCATTGCCGATACACCGGGGGACGCATCTCCGCAGCCGCATGCCGCCAGGATCAGGACCCCAGATGAACGACACCAGCGCCCACGCTGCCACTTCCGGCGGCGAGTACCTCAGCTTCACGCTCGGCAACGAGCACTACGGGGTGGACATCCTCAAAGTGCAGGAAATCCGCGGCTACGACGCGGTCACCCGCGTGCCCGACGCCCCGGATTACATCAAGGGCGTGATCAACCTGCGCGGCACCATCGTGCCGGTCATCGACCTGCGCCTGAAGCTGCGCCTGGACGAAGCCCGCTACGACGCCTTCACCGTGATGATCGTGCTCAACGTCGAAGACCGCGTGGTCGGCATCGTCGTGGACAGCGTCTCGGACGTGATCCCGCTGAGCGCCGAGCAGATCCGCCCCAAGCCGGAGTTCGGTGCCGCGGTGGACACCCGCTTCATCTCGGGCATCGGCACCCAGGACGAGCGCATGCTGATCCTGCTGGACATCGAGACCCTGCTCGACACCGCCGACCTCGGCCAGGCCGCGGCCACTGAAGAAGTCGCCGCCTGACAAAGCGTGGCACGCATCACACTTCCAGGCACGGCCTATCAATCATCGCCAGCGCCGGCCGATACCCAGCGCATGGCCGGCTGTTTGCCGGTGCAACCCAATCCGGAGAAAAAGATGTCCAAGCCCTTCATTTCGCTGATGTCCGCGGCCCTGCTGGCAAGCGTCTCCCTGGTCGCCGCCGCCGACGAGATGATCCCGCCGGAGAGCGCGTCCCGCTTCGCCGGCAAGGACGGCATGGTCTGCGGCAAAGTCGAGAAGGCCCGCTACGCCGAAGGCTCCGAAGGCCAGCCGACGTTCCTGCACATGGGCGGCGCGTTCCCGCGCCATACCTTCTCGGCGCGCATCCCGGGCTCGGCGCGCGGCAACTTCGGCTTCGACCTGATGACGCTTGAGGGCAAGACCGTGTGCGCGATCGGCAAGATCCAGCGCGATTCCTCGCGCGCCGAGATCGAAGTCACCTCGCCGTCGAGCCTGAAGCTGGCCAACATCAAGTAATCCATCCCGTCGATGCCGCGCTGGCCCGGCCGGCGCGGTCCCGGTGCATCCATGCCGGGGAACGCAGCAGGAGACCGTGCACCCATGCAGTGGATCAAGAACCTCAACCTGATGCCGAAGCTGATGCTCACCTTCGGCGTCGTCCTGCTCGTGATGCTGATCCAGGGCATCGTGGCGTACCGCGGCCTGCACTCGCTGGATGGCGTCACCACCGAGATCGCGGACAAGCGCATGGCGGGCCTGCGCACCGGCGGCGAGCTGGCCGGCATGGTCAGCGAGTACCGCAACGCCTCCTACCAGAGCCTGATCCGCGCCAGCACCGAGGTGAAGGCCGAGGCCAGGACCCGCGCCACCGAGCTGCGCAAGCACATCGACGAATCCATCGCGAAGTATTCGGAGCTGGTGGACAATCCGCAGCAGCGCAAGCTGCTCGACACCTTCGTCGCCGACTGGGAAGCCGCCAAGAAATCCTACGATTCGGTGGCCGAGCTGCTGGAGCTCGACCTGCCCGACGACGCCATCGACACCTTCGTTGGCGAAACCCGCGACCTGCATCGCAAGGCCTATGCTTCGCTGGACGCACTGTCGTCCGACGAGAACGCCCGCGCTATGGCCGCCAGCGACCGTGCCGCCGACACCTATTCCACCTCCGTCGTCGTCACCGTGATCGCGGTGCTGGTCGGCGTCGGCGCCGGCCTGCTGCTGGCCTGGCTGTTCGCGCGCTCGCTGGTCGGTTCGATGCGCGGTGCGGTGGACGTGGCCAACGAGATCGCCAGCGGCAAGCTCGACGGCACCATCGACACCCGCCGCGCCGATGAAGTCGGCGAGCTGCTGCGCGCCATGCAGCGCATGCAGCGCGACCTGCGCGAGCGCATCGAGCGCGACCAGGCCGTGGCCGCCGAGAACCTGCGCATCCGTACCGCGCTGGATTACTCCTCCACCGGCGTCTACCTGACCAACAACGACCTGCAGATCGTCTATGCCAACCGGGCGCTGGCGCATACGCTGGAGCGTTACGCCGACGACGTCAGGGCCGCACTGGACCATTACGATGCCTCGCGTCCGCTGGTCGGCCAGCACGTGACCGCACTGGAGTTCCGCGGCGAGATGGACCACGGCGTGCTCGACGCGCTGCAGCGCACCGGCGTGGCCTCGCGCGAGATGCGTTACGGCGATGCCCAGTTCGCGCAGACCATCTCGGCCATCCGCGACGACGCCGGCAGCGTGGTCGGCCATGTCGTCGAATGGCGCGACCGCACCACCGAAGCCATGGTGGAACGCGAGGTGGCGCAGGTGATCGACGCCGCCGCCGCGGGCGACCTCAGCGGCCGCATCGGTACCGAGGGCAAGGACGGCTTCTTCCTGGAACTGGCGCGCCAGCTCAACAGCCTGCTCGATGCCAACGCCACCAGCCTGGCGCAGATCTCCGGCCTGCTGTCGGCACTGTCGCAGGGCGACCTGACCGTGCGCATGCAGGGCGATTTCCAGGGTGTGTTCGCCAGAATGCGCGACGACGCCAACGCCACCACCGAGCAGCTGACCGCCATTGTCGGCCGCATCAAGCAGTCCACCGCCGCGATCAATTCCGCGGCCGGCGAGATCGCGTCGGGCAACAACGACCTGTCGCGCCGCACCGAGCAGCAGGCCGCCAACCTGGAGGAAACCGCCGCCTCGATGGAGGAACTGACCTCCACCGTGCGCCAGAACGCCGAGCACGCCCGCCAGGCCAACCAGCTGGCCCAGGGTGCGGCCGGCGTCGCCTCGCAGGGCGGCCAGGTGGTCGGCCAGGTGGTCACCACCATGTCGGCCATCGAAGCCTCGTCGAAGAAGATCGCCGACATCATCAGCGTCATCGACGGCATCGCCTTCCAGACCAACATCCTGGCGCTCAACGCCGCGGTGGAAGCCGCCCGCGCCGGCGAACAGGGCCGCGGCTTCGCCGTGGTCGCCTCGGAAGTACGCACCCTGGCGCAGCGTTCGGCCGGGGCCGCCAAGGAGATCAAGGAGCTCATCCAGGATTCGGTCGGCAAGGTCGGCGAAGGTTCGCAGCTGGTGCGTCGCGCCGGCAGCACCATGGGCGAGATCGTCAGCTCCGTGCAGCGCGTGACCGACATCATGGCCGAGATCTCCGCGGCCTCGCAGGAACAGAGTGCCGGCATCGAGCAGGTCAACCAGACCGTCACCCAGATGGACGAGACCACCCAGCAGAACGCCGCGCTGGTGGAGGAAGCCACCGCCGCCGCGCGTTCCATGGAAGAACAGGCCGCGCACCTGGCCGAAGCGGTGTCGCTGTTCCGCCTCGATGCGAACGACGCACCGGCCGCCGCGGCCAAGGTGGCGCCGGTGGCGGTCGCCAACGCAGCGCCGGCAGCAGCGGTGGCCAACACGCCGCAGCCGAGGCCACGCGCCACGGCCCGCGTGGCCGTCGCCGAGGCCGTTGATTCGGACTGGCAGGAATTCTGATCCACCCCACAGAACCCCGGCGCATGCCGGGGTTCTGCTGTCGGCCGTCGCCCACGCTGGCCGGCGGCGCAGGCCAGCGCCGCGCCCCCACACCGGCATCGCTCAACTTGCGCGGCACCTGGCCGATATCCACAAGTGAAGCCCCGACGCCGCGCTCCACGTCGCGGCCGCCATTCCCCCACATTCCCTATCGCGCATGAACATTCTCCGTACCTGGTCGAGCTTCATCTCCAACATCACCGTGCGCGCCAAGCTCAATCTGCTCACGGTCATCATCGCCGTCGGCGTGGTCACGCTGGCGGTGGTCGCGGCGCGCATGCAGTACGTGGATCTCTACGAGACCCGCAAGGTCGCGCTGCAGAGCGACGTGGAACTGGCCTATGGCGTGCTGGACCACTACGCGGCCCGCGCCAAGGACGGCACCCTGCCGCTGGAGCGCGCGCAGTCCGAGGCCATGGCCGCACTGGAAGCCATGCGCACCAAGGGCGACTCCAGCTACTTCAATATCTACAGCGCCGACTACGTGGTGCTGATGCATCCGTTCCGCAAGGACCTGGTCGGCAAGGACATGGCCGATTTCCGCAGCGAGGATGGCGTGCGCATGTACCACGACCAGGTCGAGGCGGCCAAGAGCGGCGGCGGCTACGTCGGCTACGCATGGCCCAAGCCCGGCCAGAGCAAGCCGATACCCAAGCTCGCCTATGCCGGCATGTACAAGCCCTGGAACTGGGTGGTCTCCACCGGCGTCTACATGGACGACGTGCAGTCCCAGGCGCTGCGCTTCACCGGCATCATGACGGTCGCCGGCGGCGTGCTGGTGCTGCTGGTGTTCGCGCTGAGCTGGGTGATCGGCAGCCGCATCGTGCTGCCGCTGCGCAAGGCCACGGCCGTCGCCGATGCCATCGCCGGCGGACGCCTGGACAACGCCATCGCCCAGACCTCGCGTGACGAGCCGGGCCAGCTGCTGGGCAGCATGCAGCGCATGCAGGCGCAGCTGCAGGCGGTGATCGCGGCGCAGCAGGAGATGGGGCGCCAGCATGACGCCGGCATCATCAGCTACCGCATGGACCAGGCCGCCTTCCCCGGCGACTACGGGGTGA
>Ga0209922_103000_pt1 | contig 13893 bp, 13 predicted proteins | sample ThiBiot_500_biof_FD_183946 | JGI IMG/M metagenome (GOLD analysis project Ga0209922, IMG submission 183946) | Wastewater bioreactor microbial communities from Cape Town, South Africa - Thiocy_expt_500_biof (SPAdes) | ecosystem: Engineered > Bioreactor > Thiocyanate-remediating > Anaerobic-Aerobic ...
CGGTCTCGCTCATCGGGCGCACACGCGACAAGATCAGACCAGGCAGGAGCTTTGAGCGAAAGCATCGGGTTGGCGGGGCGCAGCGGCCCAGGCGGGCTTATCGATGATGCTTAACTTAATGCCATTGCCCGCTACGCCCTGCGCCACCTGGGAATCAGCGTCGCGGTGGCCTTGCTGTCCGCCGCCCTGGTCTTCGGCCTGCTCTATCCCGCGCCCTACCGCGCCATGCTGGGCGTGGGGCCGATCTTTGGGCTGGTGCTGGCAGTGGACGTGGTGTGCGGCCCGCTGCTGACGCTGATCCTGGCCAGCCCGCGCAAGTCGCGCCGCGAGCGCTGGCTGGATTTCGGGTTGATCGGGCTGATCCAGGCGCTGGCGCTGGCCTATGGGCTGCACAGCGTGTGGGTGGCGCGCCCGGCGGTGCTGGCGTTCGAGCGGGACCGGCTGGTGGTGGTGACGGCCAACGAGGTGGACGTGGCCGACCTGCCCAATGCCCCGCCCACCCTGCGCCGCCTGCCGTGGTGGGGCGTGCAGCAGGTGGGCACGCGCCGCGCGGCCAGCAGCGCAGAAATGCTGGAGAGCGTGGAGCGCGGCCTGGCCGGCTGGTCGCCCGCTACGCAGCCGGGCTGGTGGCTGCCCTGGGACGCTGCCCGCGCCGACCTGAAGGCCCGCGCCAAACCCCTGCCGGAGCTGATCGCCCGCCGCCCGCCAGACGCCCAGGCGCTGCTGCGCGCCGCCGCCCAGGCCGCCGGCGCCGACCCGGCCCACCTGCTCTACCTGCCGCTGACCAGCAGCACCACCAAGGACTGGGTGGCGCTGCTGGACGCCGATTTGCGGCTGCTGGGGCATGTGGCGGTGGATGGGTTTTGATTGCAAGCCAAATCGGCCTTCGGCGCTCGCCAGTCAAGCGCTGGAAGCTATCAAAATTGATAAGAGCATCGACCCCCTTCGTCGTGGCCTACAACACGAAATGCCAGTCGATCAGACGGGTCGCCATTGCCGATTCCATTCTCGGCAAGCGGCGTCGCCCTTGCTCTCGCATCAGTGGGTCGAGGCCTCAGCAGCCCGCAGCTACCTCTCGTGGTCACTCAGATCGCCCCACTGAGCGCCAGACTCAACGAGCCTGCAAGGCCTGCTGAAGATCCGCCACCAGATCGCCGGCGTGCTCCAGCCCGATCGACAGGCGCACCAGCCCCTCGCTCACGCCGTCGGCTTCGCGCTGCGCGGCGGATACGCCGGAATGGGTGGTCGAGGCCGGGTGGCAGATCAGCGATTCGCTGCCGCCCAGGCTGACCGCCGACTTGAAGCGGCGCAGCGCGTTGATGAGGGCAAATGCCTCGGCGCGGCCGCCCTCCAGCACGAACGAAAAGGTCGAGCCCGCCGCCGTGCACTGGCGCCGGTACACCGCCTGGTAGGCCGCGTCGTCCACCCATTCGGGATGGTGCACGCGCACCGGCCGGTAGGGGTTGCCGGCCAGCCAGCGCGCCACCGTGCTGGCGCTTTGCGCCGCCTGCCGCATGCGCAGCACCACGGTTTCCATGGAGCGCGCCAGCAGCCACGCGGTGTGCGGGTCGCACTGCATGCCGAAGGCGCCGCGCGTGGCGCGCACGCGGTCGAGCAGCGCGCGCCGCCCCGTCACGCCGCCGGCCACCAGGTCGCTGTGGCCGCCCACGTACTTGGTGAGCGAATACACCGACAGATCGATGCCGTGGCGCGCCGGCTGCTGGAAGATCGGCCCCAGCAGCGTGTTGTCGCACACCGACACGGGCCGCGTGCCGTGGCGCGCTTCAAAGGCGTCGATCTGCGCCACCAGCGCCTCCAGGTCGATCAGCGCGTTGGTCGGGTTGGCGGGCGTTTCGACGTAGCACAGGCGCAGCGGGCCGTGCGCGGCGGCGGCCTGCAGCGCCTGGCCCATGGCCGCTGGCGATAGGCCGTCGGCGATGACGTGGCTGCCGATGCCCCATTCGCGCAGGATCCTGGCGATCAGCGTCTCGGTGCCGCCATACAGCGGCGCCGACTGCACGATCTGGTCGCCCGGCCGCAGGAAGGTGAGCAGCACGGCGCTGATGGCCGCCATGCCGCTGGCGGTGACCAGCGCCGCCTGGCTGCCGTCCAGCGCCGCCAGCCGCGCCTCGGCCACCTGCAGGTTGGGGTTGTCGAAGCGGCTGTACACCAGGCCGGGCGATTCGCCCGGCGCCAGCGGCACGCGGCCCGACACGACGTCGAAGAAATGCGCCCCGTCCTCGGCCGAGCGGAAGGCGAAGGTCGAGCTCAGGTACACCGGCGGCTTGACGGCGCCGGCGGCGCTGGAGGGCTCGTGCCCGAGCGCCACCATCTGCGTCTCGGGGTGCGGCGTGGCGGCGGTGCGGCTTGCGGGCTGGCTCATGGCGGTGTCCTCAGGCGCCGTGGCCGGTTTCCCAGGCGGCCTGCTGCACGGCCAGCGGCAGCTCGTGCGCCAGCGCCATTTCCTCGCGCTGGTGGTGGTGCTCGATCAGGTGGCGCAGCGCGTGCGCGGCGTCCAGCAGCGCCAGCACGGCCTGGCGGCGCGCGCGCTGGCTGCGCGGCGGGCGCGCCAGCAACGCGTCCAGGCGCTCGGCGTATTCGTCGGCCAGCAGGGTGATGCGCTCGTGCTCCAGCAGGTACAGCCGGGCCGGCCAGCGCGCGCCTTCGGGCAGGTGCGGCAGCAGGCGGTGGTTTTCGATGTCGATGTGGCGCGCCAGCGCCCGGCGCCAGCGCTGCAACGCCGTGCGCGCGCGCTCGAAGTCGGCCCCCACCACGTGCAGCAGGTGCGCGTGCAATTGCGCCTCCATGCGGCGATGCTCGCGCTCGAAATACCCGGTCGAAGAAGCGTCCATGTGCAAAACCCGGCCGGCGCGGGCTTTGGCGCGCCGGCCCTGTCAGTGGCGGTGGGGCGATTGTCGGCCACCCGCCGCCGCGCCACGCACGTCCGCCCAGCCGACCGCGCGGGCGGCGCGGGCTTGGCGGGCGTGCCTCAGGCGTCGGCCAGCGCCGGCTCGGCCTGCGCTGCCGGCGCCGCGGCGGCCACCGGCAGCGGCTCGAAGCGGGCGGTGAAGAAGCGCAGGAACTTGGGCTCGTAGACCATCTTCATGCCCTGGATCTGGCGGCGGCGCGCATACAGGTCCTTGCAGGCGCGCGCCACCACGTCGAGGTGGGCGTAGGTGTAGACGCGGCGCGGCAGCGTCAGGCGCACCAGCTCCAGCTTGGGGCGGTGGTGGTCGCCCGTTTCCTTGTTGCGGCCGGCCGAGACGATGCCGCGCTCCATGCTGCGCACGCCGCTTTCCAGGTAGAGCTGGGCCGCCAGCGTCTGGGCCGGAAACTCGTCCTGCGGCAGGTGATCCAGGAAGGCCCGCGCGTCCAGGAACACCGCGTGCCCGCCCACCGGCTTGACGATGGGGATGCCCGCGGCCTCCAGCTGGTCGGCCAGGTAGCGGCACTGGCCGATGCGGTGGCTGATGTAGTGCTGATCGACCGACTCCTCGATGCCGCGCGCCATCGCCTCCATGTCGCGGCCGGCCAGGCCCCCGTAGCTGGGCATGCCCTCGAACAGCACCACCAGTTCGCTGGCGCGCTGGTACAACTCGTCGTCGTTCATGCACAGGAAGCCGCCGATGTTGACCAGGCAGTCCTTCTTGCCGCTCATGGTGCAGCCGTCGGCGTAGCTCATCATTTCCTTCAGGATGGCGCGGATGCTGACGTCGGCGTAGCCGGGCTCGCGCTCCTGGATGAAGTAGGCGTTCTCGACGCAGCGCGTGGCGTCGAACATGACCCGGATGCCGTGGCGCGTGCACAGCTCTTTCACCGCGCGCAGGTTGGCCATGCTGACCGGCTGGCCGCCGGCCAGGTTGACGGTGACGGCCACGCAGACGTAGGGAATGCGCTCGGGCCCGACCTCGTCGATCAAGCGGCTGAGCTTGGCGATGTCGACGTTGCCCTTGAACGGCAGCTCGACCCGCGGGTCGTGCGCCTGGTCGTTGATGATGTCGACGAAGGTGGCGCCGTTCAGCTCCTGATGCGCCCGCGTGGTGGTGAAGTACATGTTGCCCGGCACGTAGTCGCCCGGCTGGATGCACAGGCGCGACAGCAGGTTCTCGGCGCCGCGCCCCTGGTGCGTGGGCACGATGTGCTTGAAGCCGTAGTACTCGCGCACCACCTCCTGCAGGTGGATGAAGTTCTTGCTGCCGGCGTAGGCCTCGTCGCCCAGCATCATGCCGGCCCACTGGTAGTCGCTCATCGCCGTGGTGCCGCTGTCGGTCAGCAGGTCGATGTAGCACTGGTCGGAGCGCAGCAGGAAGGTGTTGTAGCCGGCCTCGGCCAGGTACTGGGCGCGCTCGGCGCGCGTGGTCATCTTGATCGGCTCGACCACCTTGATCTTGAACGGCTCGGCGGCGTAGGTGCGGGTCATGGCGTGTCTCCTGTCTGGCAAGGGCGGTTGAACAAGGCGTGCGTGGCGGCAGGCCGGGTGGCCGGGTGGCTGGGCAGTGGCTTGATTCAAATCAAGCTTTTCTGCTTTCAAACGCCAATCAACGCAACAGAAGCCGTATTTGAGGCCTTGTTTGTTGATGTTTTCTGTCTTTGTTTTGATATTTACGCTCTTTTATTGCGTTAGTGACCGCACCACGCGCAGGGGTACGGCATGCCGCCTGGCGCCCCAAGGCCCCCGAATGACTATGAAAACAATAGCTGCTGGGGCACGCCAGAAAAGCGCTGGCACCCTGAAACGCTTATGGATGCCGCGCCCGGCGGTGCCAGCGGCTCAGCCCGTCTCGCGCGGCACGAAGATGGCGAAATTGCCCGTGGCCGACGCCACCAGCTGCTCGCCCGCCATCACGCGCGAGCTCAGGTGCGCCACCGTGCGGCCACGGTTGAGCACCTCGGACGTGCACACCAGCCGCCCGGTCTGCACGGGGCGAAAGTAGCTGATGGCGATGTCGATGGTGGCGCAGATCTGCCCCGGCGCCAGCATGGGGTACAGCGCCGAGCCCATGCCCGTGTCGGCCAGCGCGAACACCACCGCGCCGTGCACCACGCCGTGCGGGTTCAGGTGCTGCGGCGCCAGCGTCAGGCTGAGCACGCTGTGGCCGGCGCGCTGCGCCTCCACCTTCAGGTCGATCAGGTCGGCAAAGGGATGGTGCATGGTGGGCAGGGGCAGAAGTCAGAGACAGGATGCCGGCGGGCGCGAGCCGCCCCGGCGCGACACAGGGCAGCATAGCCCAGGCACCGGGCACTACTTGTTTGATAGCTGCCGGCGCTTGCCCAGCGGGCGCTGGCGCCACGAAACACTTGGAATGATCGTCAACACCGCCCGGCACCCGCCGGCGCCATGACGCACGGCAACCGCGCGCCACTCAGCCCGCCCGCCGCAGCGCCAGCAGCACGCCCAGCACCGCGCACACCACGACGATCGCCGCGTACAGCCAGAAGGTGAGCCAGAACATCAGCGGCTCGTCGTCGCGCTCGTAGACGCGCACCCCAAAGCCCCAGCCGCGCGCCCGAATGCGGCCGGTGGCATGGCCCTCGAACAGCAGCAGGCCGAACACCCCGCCCAGCAACAAAAACACGCCCGCAGCCATGGTCAACCCTCCGGTGAAAAGCAGGCAGCGACGTCAGAGCGCATCGGCTTCGCCCAGCAGGCGCAGCGTCAGCGCATCGGGCGCGCCGCCGAAAAAGCCTTGCAGCGCCTGGTCGAACAGCCCCTCGCCCGGCGCCGCGCGCGCAAACAGCGTCAGGCACGAGCGCAGCTTGAGCGCGTCCACCTCGCCCAGCAGCCGCGCCGCCGACGTGCCCGCATGCCCCAGCAGCGCCCGCACGCATTCGCGCAGGCGCGGCCCCAGCACCGGATGCGCCAGATAAGCCCGCGCCTCGGCCAGCCCCGACAACCCGTAATGCTGCGCCATCGCGCTGTGGCTCAGCCCCTGCAACTGCGGAAAGACAAACCACATCCAGTGCGAACGCTTGCGCCCCGCCCGCAACTCGGCCAGCGCACAGGCGTAGCTGTCGGCCTGGGCCAGCACGAAGCGGTCGAGCTGGAAGGAATCGCCTGGCATGTGACCGCACTCTACCGGCACGCATCGACTGAACTGCTGCTTTCGGTCAAGCCGTGCGTGTCGCATAAAAGTGTCATTTAGTAACTATGGCACATGACTGCAAGCTGAAGGGATGCTGTAATGGAAGCCGTGCAGGTGGCCGCCGGCCAAGCCCGTCACAGCCGCCGGGCGGAAGGCAGCCGATCCGTGAAATTTTAGGCTTGCCTAAACACCGAGAAGATGGAGCCTGCGGGTGCGTCGCAGGGTCATGTCGGGATTGGGTGACCTTGAACACCAGCACACTTGTCGTCCAATTCTAGTTAGAACCGTTTTGGCGTCATCTGGGAAGCCTCATGGAAGCAAAGCGAGACAAGACTCGTGAGATTGGCAAGGCAATCGTCATTGCGACTAAGCCCGACGAATTAGACGCGCTTCGTGTTTGGGCTCAAGCCATGCTTGATATCAGGTCAAGCGGCATGCCGGCGATTTCAAAAGCAAAGGCTGCGATTGTCGCGTCCACTGATCGAAAGGTCCTCACGCCTATCCTTCAGGTTGCTTGGCAAGAGCTAAAACGTGTTGGCTGGAAAGAGCGCGGGCTCCCCGCACGAATGGCGATGGGGGCTGCGGTAACAGCACTTACCCTTTCAGGTCAAGGAGCAGGCATCGCAGCGCTAGGTGGCGCTATTGGTGTGCCTCTGTTTGTTGTCTTTGGGGCTGGCGGCGCTCTTGCTGGTGTAATCATTGATGAGGTGCGCAAAAAATGAGGCGTGGTCGCAGTTCTAATTTCAGTTATACAGAGGAGATTACGCATGTCTGACGCAGAATGGAGCTTTGCCAATGCTGCTGTGAAAGGCGTTATCTCGGTTGTTTTCCTGTATATCGTATTTGCGGTCTGTCGCTGGATATGGCGAACACTTATCCGAGGCGTACGCGCTGCACAACAGCATGCACCAACAGCGCTTGAAAGCACCGCCAAAATTGCGGGTAAAGCCACAAAAGAAGCATCCACTCTTGCACGCAAACTCAAAAAGTCTTTCGATGAGGGTCGAAAGTAATGGTTTGGGAAAATCTGTCTAACATTTCGTCGCAGCCGACCGCCTACGGCGGCGGCTGAACTCAGGCGTTAGAGGCTCAAATGGCACAAATCATCGGACAAGCACTAGCAATGATGCTAGTACTTTTTATTCTTCGTTTAATATATAAATTTTCATTAAACCTAACAAATAAACTTGATCAAGGCAGCTCTGGAAAATCCGCATTTGTCAAAGGATTTTTTGTTATTCTCGCTATCGCCCCTTGGGTTGGCATGTTTATTTATGTGAAGTTTTATTCATAACCTTTTCGTTTCTAACCACTCGTCGCAGCCGACCGCCTGCGGCGGCGGCTGAACTCAAAGCGTTAGATATATCAAGTTACTAAAATGGCTCATACCGTCATAAAAAATATTTCTGAATTCGCCGCTGCTTTAGCAGAAATTCCACTTGCCCCTGGAAAAACACGCTTCTTTCGAGGTCACTCTGATTATAAAAAATACAAGGTAGAACCAAGTATTTTCCGCAAAGATTATCTTATCGCGAATGAAGAAAATTTAATCCATGAAGCGATTATTCGATGCCCATCTGAGCTACCCTCAAGCCTTTCAATGTTCGAGGTGCTTGTCCGGTTGCAGCACTACAGCCTCCCAACTCGGCTTCTCGACTTGACATCAAACGCATTAGTTGCACTTTACTTTGCATGCCGCCACAAAGAAAAAACGGAAGGTGAAGTACTCGTATTTGACATACCAAATGAACAAGTAAAGTACTACGAAAGCGACACCGTTTCTATCATTTCGAATATCGCAAAACGTAACAAAAATTTCGACCTAACTAAGCTTCCCGCAGATAAAGAGGCGTTCAATTCTAACGAAGAGATTGGTCGGCTTCTTCATGACATAAGGCGCGATAAACCAGCTTTTCGTCCCATTATTGATGCAGCGGATCTACGACGAGTAATCGCAGTTCGAACCCGCCTTGATAATGCACGTATTGCGAAACAAGAGGGGGCATTCCTGTTATTTGGTACTGGTAATAACAAATTAGAGCCCGCGAAAATTCCTGACGAATGGCTTGTATGCGGAACAGTAGATCGTCGAATTGTTTTCTCGAATAAGCACACACTTAAAAAAGAGTTAGCTTCTTTTGGCGTGTCCGAGCAGTCCCTCTTTCCTGAACTTGACTCACAGGCGCCAGCCATCGTTTTGAAGTTTAGCAACAAGTATGCGCGTAAGAAAAAAATCTAACTCGGCAGTCAAGCGGACTGGCTTTCAGCCAGCCGCTTACTTTGTTCGTTAGAGGGCACCGAATGCGTGCGAGTGGCTTCAGAGGCCGGCCGGTGAAATCCGCGTTGCGGCGAAATCGAAAGCCTGAGCAGACCGAAACGTCCCAGCCACATTGGGCGGACGTGTGGCTGCCACGACTTAGCCATCTCGCACAGTTTGGCCTCTTCGTCTTCACGCTTGGAAGCCTCTACTTCACCGTCCTTCCCTTGTATCAGAAGGCGCTTCTCGATGAGGCGATCGCGAAGAAGGAGCTCGAGCTCAAAGCAGCGACAGCATCCCTGGAGAACAAATACGTCCGGATCCGCGGCTTCGCGGTGAAGGAGTACGTCATGTATGCCGGAGCCGAGTGCACCGCGCTGCTCAAGCGACCGGTTGAACTGCCAGCGCCAGGAGAGAAGGCCGTCCGCATCCCGCCGCGCGCGGAAGACGTCTACTCTATTGACATTAAAGAGTGCCTTCTGAAGTCCGCAGACGCGGCGCCTTCGCTGAAGGAGTTGACGGCCGAGGATCAGACGCACCTCCGAACGACGTTGACACAAATGGGCGATCGGTTGGGGAAAGCCCGAGAGACATCGCTCGTTCAGTATCGAGCCATTCCTGAGAACATTACTGAGGCGCAGGTCGCTGCCTTGTCTGCTTCAAGTGCAAGAGCTAGGGCTCTTGAGTTCCTCGCCAGGATGTATCCGCCAGAACAACTGCGCCCGCGCCGCCGAGCCTTAGCCGTAGAAATCGAGCAGGAACGTGTTGGAAAGCAATATGAGGACCAAATCATGCGGGAGATATACAGCCTGCGTACTCTTTCCTGGCCGCGCGCGCGCGATGCCCTCTAACAGGTCGGTCGACTCGGACACGTTGCGGCAAGGGGCCGCACGGCGCCGTTGGAAATCATGCACCGTGCGGCCCCTTGCCGCAACGTGCCGGTCACCTTCACGTTAGACCGCAGATGAAGCCCGCCTCTGTCATTCTTCATGGCCCGTCCAGTTCCGGAAAGTCGAGCCTTGCCCGCGCGCTCCAAGCACGCTGGCCCGGTCCTCTTCTGCACGTCGATCTGGATGCCTTTGAGCTGATGTCTGAGGGGACCCTGCTGCCTACTTTGGATGATCGTCGCGAAGCATTTCGCCTGCACTGTGCGAACCTCCAAGCCACGCTCCGGAATATCGCGGCAACTCGGTTCTCGCTGGTTCTCGACTTCGTGCTGAGGGACGCAGCGCAGTTCGCTCGCTGCCTGGATGCTCTGTCGGGTCGGGCCGTTTACGTGGTCGGCGTTAGATGCGACTTGGACGTGCTGGAGGCGCGGGAGCGACAACGGGGCGACCGAGACATTGGTCTGGGTCGCGCCCAGTTTGCACATCCGGAATTCAGTCGAAGCTACGACCTGTTGATCGACACAACGCAACAGACCGCTGATGCTGGCGCGGAAGAGATTTGGAGTTTCGTGGCAATGCGGCAAGCACTGGATGGGGGAGGGTCAAATGGCGCCGCTGCGGTCTAACTTGTCGGTCGACTCGGACACGTTGCGGCAAGGGGCCGCACAGTGCCTTTGGAAATCCTGCACCGTGCGGCCCCTTGCCGCAACGTGCCGGTCACCTTCACGTTAGCCAAAATGAGGTCGGCAGTGAAAAAGTCCACAAAACTGTTTGCGTTAGTTTGCTTTTGGCCCGCCATCGCATTTTCCGCGGTTTACAAATGCTCAAATGAAAAAGGGAATATTGTTTTCTCCGACAAACCCTGTGAAAATGCTTTGCGCAAAGACGGAAATAAATGGACAGACGTAGAGCAAGAGAAGAAAGAAATTGCCGAAAAAAATAGAATATTAGCGGAAGAGAAAAGAAAAAAAGAAACCGAAGACGCAGCAAAAAGACAGGAGCAATATCAAATACAACAAAGAAATGCGGCTTTAGCAGAGCAAAGAAGAAGGGAAAACGAGGCGGCAGCCGAGCAAGAACGCACAAATCAAATTGTACGAGCAAAGGCCAGTGGCCTCTATGTTATTGAATATTCGGTTGAAGGATCGACATCATCCGCATCGCTCACCTTCACAAACCAATCTGGTGGAACCGAACAGCACAAAGTCGACTTGCCTTGGCGTCAGTCAATGACGGTTAAAAAGGGATTTTTTGCATATATTTCAGCACAAAATCAAAAATCTTACGGGGCCCTCACGGTTAAAATTTTACTTAATGGAATCCCTGTTAAATCTAGTGATTCATCAGGAGAATATGGAATAGCAAGTGCAAGCGGGAAAGTCTAACTGCTCGTCGCAGCCGACCGCCTTCGGCGGCGGCTGAACTCAGGGCGTTAGGCGTCAGGAGATCGACTTGTGACTGATTTCTTTCAAGGTGTTGTCGCAGAATATTTGCGGGCTGATCGTGGAGTATTTGTAAACCCCGAAATATTGCTCCAACTTGAACCTGGGGCCAGCCCGAAGAAAGGCCGGTTTTGGTATTGCGATCTCATGGCTGTATCCCTTCGGGAGCATGCGGTATACCTGTGCGAAGTGACATACTCCTCAAGCGCATCTGCGCTTATAAAACGGCTCCAAGCATGGAAGACACATTGGCCTGAACTAAAGTTCGCCCTGCAACGAGACTGCGGCGTTGATCCCTCTTGGCAAGTATTGCCTTGGGTTTTTCTGCCAGAAAGCCGACGCCCCGTTTATGAACGCAAGCTCGCTACGCTTGGAGAATTCGGCGAATCTGGTATGCCAATCCCAAGATTTACCGCTCTTGAAAACGTTGTGCCGTGGAAATATTGCACTTGGGATAGACGGCCAGATACCTAACAATTCGTCGCAGCCGACCGCCTTCGGCGGCGGCTGAACTCAGGGCGTTAGCACCACAGAAAACCAATTTATTTGGCCCATGTTTATTCAAACGGCATTCAATTTCTCAAGCGTTGTTCAGCGCTTGGTTTGCCGTTTCTCCGGGCTTCGCCTGCTGGCATTGCGTCGTTTTCCAGCCTTTTTGGCTTCCAGCCATTGCGTAGCAAACGCAAGCAGCTATCATTTTGTAAGCGTTTTGCCGCCTCGGTGGCCCAGCGCTTTTTCTCAGTTTGTGCCCGTCGCCAAATCCAAGTTATCCGTTTTGGCTTCTGGCTCTAACATTTCGGTCAAGCCGACCCGCATTCTGCGGTCGGCTTACCTCGCCCGTTAGTCCCATCACCCGCTTTATGCGCGCAGCCATTAATTCCAGCGCTTCGCCCTGCTCTCAAGAATTGCAAGCCTTTTTGGCCGCTAGCGCTTGTGCAGCAAGCGCCAGCAGCTATCATTCTTGCAGCGCTGCGCCGCGTCGGTGGCCCAGCGCTTTTGCGTGGGCCGCGCCCGTCTCCAAGTCCGGGCGCCCCTTCTTGGCCTTCGGGTCTAACTCTGCGCTCAAGCCGACCCGCCTACGGCGGGCGGCTTACCTTGGCCGTTAGTCCCATCACACGCTCTATGCGCGCAGCCGTTCATTTCAGCGCTTCGCCCTGTTTCCAGGGATTTCAAGCCTTTTTGGCCACTGGTGCTTATCCAGCAAGCGCTACAAGCTATCAATCTTGCAGCGCTGCGCCGCTTCAGTGGCCCAGCGCTTTTGCGTGGGCTACGCCCTTCTCCCAGTCCGGGCGCCCCCTCTTGGCCTTCGGGTCTAACTCTGCGTTCAAGCCGTCCCGCCTACGGCGGGCGGCTTACCTTGGCCGTTAGCACCACTGAAAACCAGTTTTATTTAGTCCATGTTTTCTAGAACGGCATTCAATTTCTCAGGCGCTGTGCAGCGCTTGGTTTGTCGTTTCTCCGGGCTTCGCCTGTTGGCTTGGCGTCGGTTTGTAGTCTTTTTGGCCTCCACCCCTTGTGTAGCAAGCGCAAACAGCTATCGTTTTCGTAGTGCTGCGCCGCCTCGGTGGCGCTGTGCTTTTTCGCAGTTAGCGCCCGTCGCCAAATTCAAGTTACCCGTTTTGGCTTCTGGCTCTAACATTTCGGTCAAGCCGACCCGCATTCTGCGGTCGGCTTACCTCGCCCGTTGAGCGTCCGCTTTCTTTGGCTGCCACCGGCTGGTGTTGGCCGAGAACGGCTGTTGAGCCAAGATGCGTAAAAAAGCCGCGAATACTCAGGGCCAATCGTTCCGGTAGTGACTCAGCGTCACCGGGCGTGCTCTCTTAGCCTGCCAACGCCGCCTCAATATCCCCCACCAGCTTCTTCGGCGCATACTGCGGCGCATAGCGACGGATCACCTGGCCGTCCTTGCCGACGAGGAACTTGGTGAAGTTCCACTTGATGGCCTTGCTGCCCAGCAGGCCCGGGGCCTCGGCGGTAAGCCATTGGTACAGGGGCGATGCGTTGGCGCCGTTCACGTCGATCTTGGCCATCATCGGAAAGCTCACGCCGTAGTTGAGCTGGCAGAAGCTGGCGATCTCGTCGTTACTGCCGGGGTCTTGGGCGCCGAACTGGTTGCAGGGGAACCCCAGCACGACGAGGCCTTGGCCGGCGTATTCCTTGTGCAGCTCTTCCAGCCCGCCGAACTGGGGCGTGAAGCCGCAGGCGCTGGCGGTGTTCACGATGAGCAGTACCTTGCCCCTGTATTGCGACAGGGGCACGGACTGGCCGTTCATCTGCAGGGCTTCAAAGTCGTAGATGCTGGTGGGCATGCGGGTTCTCCGGGTGGGGATGACGGGCCATCGTAGCCCCAGCTGCAGAGGCCTGTGCGCCTGCGGGTCAATCCATCAATGAGGGCCCGCAGCGCCCGGTCGGCGGAACTGCAGCGCGGCCAGCAGCGATGCCAGCAGGATCAGCGCCCCGCCCAGCACGGTGCGCGTGTTCAGCGTGGCCGCGCCCAGCAGAGCCGATGACACGCTGGCGAACATTACCTCCGAGAGCATCACCAGCGCCGTGGTGCCTGCCGCGAGCCGCGCAGCGCCAAACTGCAACGCCCAGTTGCCCAGCATGAGCACGCCCGCCAGCAGCAGGCCGGTAACGATCCAGGTGGCGTTGGCGGCTGGGAAGGGCCCCACCACGCCCACTTGCAGGCCGATGCAGGCCACGGCCAGCGCCATGAGCATGCAGCCGCCAAACATCGCAAACATGCGCGCGGGCCCCGGCACGGTGTGCAGGCGGCGTAGTGTGACGTTGGTGAGTGCAAACATGAACCCGCCCAGCAGTGCCAGAGCGTCGGCCAGCGACAGGTTTTGCAGCAGGCGCGCCCTCGGGCAGCAGCACCAGCACCACACCCGTGAAGGCCAGCCCCAGGCGCAGCAGTGCCGCAGGGACCTATGTTCCGCCCAACCAGGCATTCCAGCGGACCGCCTTCGGCGGCCGCTGAATTTCAACTACAAGGGCTTCCCCACCTTCGCAAGCAATACCTCTCCCTGGATGGATCGCTGCACGATCAGTCCAGGCACGGGTTTGCTCATTGGCCAGCAATCAGCTCCCAACCTCATACTTGCAGCGCGTCGATGCCTGTTGGCAAACGGTGCGGACGGCGTGACTACAAACGGTCATTGACGCTGCCTATTGCTGGCAGCAGACCCTGATGAAAGACGCGCGCCGGGGGCTCCATTCGTTAG
>Ga0209922_103003_pt1 | contig 13887 bp, 10 predicted proteins | sample ThiBiot_500_biof_FD_183946 | JGI IMG/M metagenome (GOLD analysis project Ga0209922, IMG submission 183946) | Wastewater bioreactor microbial communities from Cape Town, South Africa - Thiocy_expt_500_biof (SPAdes) | ecosystem: Engineered > Bioreactor > Thiocyanate-remediating > Anaerobic-Aerobic ...
CATTCCCTCGGTGGCCCCTTACATCCTGCCGCGTCTCTTGCCGATGGTCCGCGATGCATTTCCGGATCTCGATCTGCATATTCGCGAGAGCCAGACCCAGTCCCTGATCAGCGAACTGATCGAGGGGCAGCTTGACGTGTTGATGCTCGCGCTGCCGCTTGAGCATCCGGACATCGAAACTCTTCGCCTCTTTGACGACCGCTTTCTGCTGGCGATGGCGAAATCGCATCGCATGTCCAGCCGCGTGCGCGCGACACCGGATATTCTCGAAGGAGAACGGTTGCTACTCTTGGAAGAGGGACACTGCCTGCGCGATCAGGCGCTGACGTTCTGCAGTCTGCAGCGCATCGACAATATCAACACGCTCGGAGCATCCAGCCTGTCCACGCTGGTGCAGGTGGTGGCGAACGGGCTCGGCATGACGTTGCTGCCGGAAATCGCAGTGCCGCTGGAAACCCGGCACGGTGACATTCATCTGGTGCGTTTCGCGGATCCGGAGCCGCAGCGTGTCATCGGACTGGCGTGGCGCAAGAGTTCGCCGCGCAAGCGGCAATTCGCCGAACTCGGGGAGTTGATCGCAGCAGCGGCAAAGACCGGCTTGCAGCAGTAACGACATCCGCGTTGTTGCAGTTTACCTGCCGCCGTCATTCCACGCGATCAGCGGCGTGCCGAAGGCTCTGCTCCACACGGTCAGGAAGCGCGGAAACCACGAATGCGCGATGGCGCCGCGATAGGCCCATGTACGGTATTGCAGGCCGTTTTCGGACAGCAGTTCCTGATATCCGCCATGCGTTTCCGTGGCGTGGTGGATATGGTGCAGGATTTCGCGGGCATAAGGCCTGTACGTCTCGACCCCGGAGAGTTCATCGTAGTCGAGCATGCGGTCAGCGAATTCGACATTGAATGTCGGCCATGCCGAGCGGCCCTGATACGATGGCGTGGCGATCCGATGGATCAGCTTCTTGCGCGGATTGTCCGCTGACACGAAGAAGTGGAAGGTATCCGGAATCCGAAAGCGTGGCTCGGCGAGGATGAAGTCGGTGGTCGCGCTGAACAGCGCGCGTTCGGCCTCGTTTCTGAAATCCCAGAATCCGTGCTGCACATTGACGAAATCGAGCGCGATCGAGAAAGCGGGCGCTTCCGTCTTGCAGTCGAGGCTATGGGTGATGTAGCCATCGCGGCCGAACAGGTGAAGCAGTTCGGTTTTGTATTGCGCGAGACTGCGCCCGAGAATCGTCACCAGCTCGCTTTCATCGATGATGCCGAGCCGGATGCTCTGCTGGAACGTCGCATAGACGCTGGCATTGGTGACGAAACGCAGTCGCTCCGCGCGGGTGTCCGTCGCGGCCGAACGGGGCGCGCGGACGTCGCAGAGCAGGGTCTGGATGCCGCTGTCCTCGTAAGGTTCGAGACTGCTTGCAAGATCGAGTACCGATCGCTTCAAGTCTGCACGATAGTCGGCCAGCAATGCGTGGCCGGTCTCGGCCGCCACCGCGAGGTCCGCATAAGGTGAGGGGCGCTCACCCGCGCGCACGATCTGCTCTAGTCCCCCTTGGATGCCGAGAAGCGTGTCTGACGGCAGCGCGAAATAGTTGGCGCCGATATAGCGATTACGCTTCACGGGAATAAGCGTCGTGGTGATGATGCCGGAACGCACCGCGCCCAGCATCAGGCGCACGCTCTTTTCCAGCAGTCTGACCCGGCGTGCCGCATCGTCTGAATCGATGATGGTCTGCGGATCGAGAACGTCGGGATAGAACCAGGCGAAGTCTCGCGGATAATAGGCCGACGCATGCGGCGCACCCGTTACCAGAAACGCTTCCCGCGCGGAAAAGGCGCTGTTCATCGAGTTGCGGTAAAGCTCTTCGATCTTCGCAGGCGCATAATAGGCCCGGCGCAGGAAACGGTCGGAAAGAAAGTTGGTGGCCTGCAGGCAGTTGGCGATGCAGGTGGCGACAAGGCCCTGATAAAACCTGTGCTCGGAGATTGAGGGCAGAAGCCCTTCATTGCCGCTCACCGTCGTCTCCCTCGCCGTTGAAAGTAGGGCCTGAATAGCTTGCCGGTGCGATTCGGCCGAAGCGCCATATCGGCGCAGGCACCGCAGCCGAGCAAAGTTCGGCAAGCCATGCCCAAAGATGCCTCCGTTGGCAATTTAAAACGGCGACATTCGACTGTCATAATTCGCACATTGCCGTGCGATGGGCTTTTGGCGCGGGCCGGGGACAATCGAATCCGGGGCATTTTCGGGGTGGATTTCACGGCATCCTTGGTTATGGTGCGCCGATAAGCGCTCCTAGCTCAGCTGGATAGAGCATCGGATTTCGATTCCGAGGGTCGGGAGTTCGAATCTCTCGGAGCGCGCCATTTTCCCGTCAGCCGATTTTGGATTTCCGCCTTGCGGTGGCGGCGATGTGCCATGGCGTTTCGCTGGCACACAACATTCCAATTCACTTTACACGCTGTGCACTGCAAGACGCGTGGCGTTCGCTGCAACGCGCAACATGGTTTCGTTGACGGCTTTTAGATCAGGTCTAACATTCATGCAGGCCCCTGAGAGGCCATCGGAGGAATGCATGAATTGTCTTGCAACCAAGGCTGCCCGCCGGCACGACCCTGCCGATGTCACAACAACCCAACGCTCGCCGTTGGGTTTTTTGATTCTTGCGTCCGCGTTTGCGGCGTTTTCCTTTTCGACGGCGTTCGCGCAATCGCCGCCGAAAGGATCACCTGAACATATCAAGGCGGTGACGTCGAAGGTGGATGAGGCTGCGATCAAGGCCAACGCGGCAACGTCGAACGACTGGCTGAATTACGGTCTCGACTATGGCGAGACGCGTTACAGCAAGCTCAATCAGGTCAACGACGGCAACGTCAAGAATCTCGGCCTGAAGTGGTCCTACAATCTCGAGTCCATCCGCGGCGTTGAATCGACCCCGCTGGTGGTTGACGGCATCATGTACGTCACCGCGTCATGGAGCGTGGTGCATGCGGTGGATGTCCGCACCGGCAAGCGCATCTGGACATTCGATCCCGGCGTCGATCGGTCCAAGGGCTATAAAGGCTGCTGCGACGTCGTGAACCGCGGCGTCGCCCTGTACAAGGGCAAGGTCTATGTCGGCGCCTATGACGGGCGGCTTGTCGCCATCGATGCGGCGACCGGCAACAAGGTCTGGGAAAAGGACACCATCGTCGATCACAGCCGGTCTTACACCATCACCGGCGCGCCGCGCGTGGTGAAGGGCAAGGTGATCATCGGCAATGGCGGCGCTGAATACGGCGTGCGCGGTTACATCAACGCCTATGATGCAGAAACGGGCGAACTGGCGTGGCGCTGGTACACCGTGCCGGGCGATCCGTCGAAGCCTTACGAAGATGAATCGATGGAGAAGGCCGCGAAGACATGGGATCCGGCGGGCAAGTACTGGGTCAGCGGCGGTGGCGGTACCCCGTGGGACACCATCACCTACGATCCCGATCTCAATCTGCTTTACATCGGCACCGGCAACGGCTCGCCGTGGAATCGCAAGCATCGCAGTCCGGCGGGCGGCGACAATCTTTACCTCGCATCGATCGTCGCGCTGAATCCCGACACCGGAAAATACGTCTGGCACTATCAGGAAACGCCCGGCGACAACTGGGACTATACCTCGACCCAGCCGATGATCCTCGCGGACATCAATATCGACGGCGCGCCGCGCAAGGTGATCCTGCACGCGCCGAAGAACGGCTTCTTCTTCGTCATTGACAGGACCAACGGCAAGTTCATCTCGGCGAAAAACTTCGTCGAAGTGACCTGGGCCACCGGTTACGACAAGGACGGGCGGCCGATGGAAGTTGCCGAGGCGCGGGGCGATGCGCCGTTCGATGCCGTTCCTGGACCGTACGGTGCGCACAACTGGCACCCGATGTCCTTCAATCCGCAGACCGGCCTCGTCTATCTGCCGGCGCAGCACGTGCCGATCAACCTGACCTCCGAGAAGGAGTTCAAGTTCAACGAGGTTGCGCCGGGCAAAGCGCAGAGCGGCACCGGCTGGAATCTCGGCTTCTCCGTCAATGCGGTGCCGCCCAAGAGCAAGCCGTTCGGCCGCCTCATTGCGTGGGATCCGGTGAAGCAGCAGGTGGCTTGGGCGCACGACTTCGCCTCGCCGTGGAATGGCGGCACGCTGACGACGGCGGGCAATCTTGTGTTCCAGGGCACGGCGGACGGACGCTTCGTCGCTTATAACGCGAAGACCGGTGAGCAGCTCTGGGAGGCGCCGGTGGGGACCGGCGTGGTCGCGGGACCTGCGACCTATACGGTCGATGGCGTGCAATATGTGTCCATCGCCGTGGGGTGGGGCGGCGTCTACGGCGAGGCCGCGCGCGCGACCGATGTCGAGATGCCGGGCACTGTCTTCACCTTTGCCATCGGCGGCAACGCCAAGCCCCCGGTCTTCGCAAAGATGGCGCCGCTGAAACTCGTGGAAGGCGTGGCCTACAAGCCCGAGGACGTCGGCCCCGGCACGCTGCTCTATGTGTCGCACTGTGCGTTCTGTCACGCGGTTCCCGGCGTGGACAAGGGCGGCAACATCAAGAACCTCGGCTACTCCAGTCCGGAAACCATCGGGAACCTGAAGAACATCGTCTTCAAGGGGCCGTTCATGGACAAGGGCATGCCGGACTTCACCGGCAAGCTCTCCGACGATGAGGTGACCAAGATCGCGGCGTTCATTCAGGGCACGGCGGACGCCATCCGCCCGAAGAAGTAGCGCCGCCGCGATCCTGAGCCATCCGGGCATCCGCTACGGCGGATGCCCGTTCCATGCTGCGGCTCGGTTGGCCGGAGTGTACCTGACATCGATGAAATTTGAATAAAGTCAGTAATTTAGCTGATCTGTCTGCGTGGAATCGTCCGCGGGACCATCATGCTTAACGGTTTTCCAACACAGTCCCGCCAGAGTCTTGGTGTTGGTGAGAGTCGCTTGCGCCGACGTCCGCCACGATCCGCTGAAAACCGAATGCGAAGTGCCGTTTTCCTGTCTGTCCTGTTGTCGCTGGTGGCGTCGCTTCCGGCACGCGCCGACCTGCGCATCACGCGCGATCACGGCGGTTATGTCGAGGAATACAAGGCGAAGTACCAGCGCATTCGTGCGCGCGGAGAGCGCGTCATCATCGATGGCATCTGCAATTCGGCCTGCACGCTGGTGTTCGGCATCGTGCCGCTGAACAAGATCTGCGTGACCCCGCGCGCCAGCCTTGGCTTCCATCAGGCCTATTACGACAAGGCCTGGACGTTCGGCATCAAGGTCACCAGCGCAGAGGGGACATCGGACCTGATGTCGTATTACCCGGCGCCGGTGAAGGCGTGGATCGCGCGGAACGGCGGCCTGACCACCGATATGAAGAAGATCAAGAACGGCAGGGATCTCTGGCAGATCGTCGATCCGTGTCCTGAAGAGTTCTTCTAAGAGACGACCGGTTACATACACCGCTTTCCAGTCGTCCCTGCGAAAACGGGGACCCGTTTCTTTTCACGCAGCTATGTCGTCATCCTGAGGTGTGCGCGGGCTCGTACCTCAGGATGACGGCGCTCCGCTTTTCACGGCGACGACATTGTGAGTGCTGTGCCCCGGGCGCGATGCAGCGTGTAACGCTGCTTCGCAGAACCGGGACCGTAACATAAACCGCATTCGTAACGGCCCCGGTTCGGCAACGCACCGCTTCGCGCTACGTCCGGGGTACGCGGCAGATTCTCCGATTCAATTGTCAAACAGCCACGTCGATTTGCGCATGTCATTCACGCATGCATCATCGTCCCCGCACTGTGCGAGTTTTCTCTTCCTCACTGCGCCCCAAGTGAGGGGCATGGAGCGCCGCAAGGCGCAAAGGATATTGGTTCGCTTCCTCTGCGAAAAGGAAGCGCGTCGCCTCGCGGCGCTCCACATGCGGCGATTTTGGGCGAGGGGAGCGTTCTTCCGGGACAGGACGGGCGTTTCCGCCTCCGATCCAGCGACTTTCGCCGCCTTCATCCTGTCCGCGTCCAGCCACTGAAGGCAGAGCCACGTAGTTGGCCCGGTCGCTGACCCCAGCCTCCCGGACGCGCGAGAGAACGTCCCTCCGCGCGCGCAGGCGCCGCATCCTGTTCCGCCTCAAAAGCGCCCTCGAGAAGCGCCCCTCGCGAACAGGACACAAAGAATATATTCCTATATCGGAAAATGTCAAGATTGGTGGCAAACCGCGCTTGATCATCCGCCTCATTTGTAATAATCGAAGTTACATGAAAAGAGACAGCCGGCTTTCCTCCGTTCTTCACGCTCTGCTGCACATGGCCGAGCACGAAAAGCCGATGACCTCGGAGCAACTGGCCGACTGCATGGGCACCAATCCCGTTGTGGTGAGGCGAACCATGGGACTGCTGCGCGAGGCAAATATTGTCACGTCGGCGCGAGGCCATGCCGGCGGATGGCGCATCAGTGCCGATCTGCGCAAGGTGACGTTGCGAGATCTGCATCAGGTGCTCGGTGAGCCCGCTGTTTTCGCAATCGGCAACCGCAACGAGATGCCGGACTGTCTGGTCGAGCAAGCGGTGAATGGCGCACTGGACGGCGCTTTTGCGGAAGCGGAAGCGCTGCTGCTTCACCATTTTTCCCGCGTCACCCTGGCTGATCTCGCCGCCGACTTCAGCCGCCGGCACGCCGAATGGCGAAAGAGGAAAACCTGATCATGCAACAAGACGTTATCATTGTCGGCGGCAGTTATGCCGGCATGGCCGCCGCGCTTCAGCTCGTGCGCGCACGGCGCAGCGTTCTGGTGATCGACGCCGGAAAGCGGCGTAATCGCTTCGCGGCTCACGCGCACGGCTTTCTCGGGCAAGATGGTGTCGATCCGGCGATGATTGCACAGACCGCGCGGGCGCAGCTTGAAGCCTATCCGACGCTGACCTGGACCGAAGACATGGCGGAGGCTGCGTCGGGAAACAAGGATGCTTTCGCCGTCAAGACCGTAAACGGTTCCCGCTATGACGGGCGCAGGATTCTGTTTGCGACCGGCGTGAGTGACGCGCTGCCGAACGTCGAAGGTCTTGCCGAACGCTGGGGCAGGAGCGTCTTCCACTGTCCTTATTGTCATGGCTATGAGCTGAAGCAGGGCCGCATCGGCGTGATCGCAACTGGTCCTATGTCCGTGCATCAGGCGCAATTGATTCCAGAGTGGGGAGCCGTGACGTTTTTCACCAACGGAGTGGTCACGCTCGACGACGCTGTCCGCGCCGATCTGGTCGCGCGCAAGGTTGCGATCGAGGAGACGCCGATCCGGCGGCTTGACGGTGACGCGGACGTCATCCTCGTGGACGAACGGCGGCTGGCATTCGCCGGATTATTCACGGCGACGCGAAATACTCCTGCAACGCCGATCGCGGCGGAGCTGGGCTGCGCGATGGCAGAAACACCTTTCGGCACGCAGGTGCAGACCGACGAGATGAAGGAAACAAGTGTTGCAGGCGCGTTTGCCTGTGGCGACACCGCACGGGTTCCTCATTCCGTGTCGCTGGCCGTTGCGGACGGCGCATGGGCCGGCGCCACGATTCATCGCTCGCTGGTCTTCTAGCTCGGTGAATTCGTCTGGGCGCATCGCGCCCGAGCAGGCCAAACAAAAAGGCGCTCCGTGCGGAGCGCCTTTCCGTTTGCGTAAGCCGCGACCGGCTTACTGCGAGTAGTACATGTCGAATTCGACCGGATGCGGGGTCATGTCGAAGCGCTCGACTTCGGTCATTTTCAGCTCGATGAAGCTGTCGATGAAGTCGTCGTCGAACACGCCGCCGGCCTTGAGGAACGCGCGGTCCTTGTCGAGGCTTTCCAGCGCTTCGCGCAAGCTGCCGCACACCGTCGGAATGGTCTTCAGCTCTTCCTTCGGCAGATCGTAGAGGTCCTTGTCCATCGCCGGACCCGGATCGATCTTGTTCTTGATGCCGTCGAGGCCTGCCATCAGCATCGCGGCGAAGGCGAGGTAGGGGTTCGCCATCGGATCGGGGAAACGCACTTCGACGCGCTTGGCCTTCGGCGACGTGGTGTAGGGGATACGGCAGGAGGCTGAGCGGTTGCGCGCCGAGTAGGCGAGCAGCACCGGCGCTTCATAACCCGGGACCAGACGCTTGTAGGAGTTGGTCGACGGGTTGGTGAAGGCGTTCAGCGCCTTGGCGTGCTTGATGATGCCGCCAATGTAGTGAAGGCAGGTTTCCGACAGGTCGGCATACTTGTTGCCCGCGAAGGTCGGCTTGCCGTCCTTCCAGATCGACTGGTGCACATGCATGCCCGAGCCGTTGTCGCCATAGATCGGCTTCGGCATGAAGGTGGCGGTCTTGCCGTAGATGTGCGCGACCTGATGGATGCAGTACTTATAGACCTGCATCTGGTCGGCCATGTAGGTCAGCGTGTCGAACTTCATGCCGAGTTCGTGCTGCGCCGACGCCACTTCGTGGTGGTGCTTCTCGACCTTGACGCCCATCTTGGCCATCGCGCCGAGCATTTCCGAGCGCATGTCCTGCACCGAGTCCTGCGGCGGAACGGGGAAGTAGCCGCCCTTGGTGCGGATGCGGTGGCCGAGGTTGCCGCCTTCGTAATCGGTGTCCGAGTTGCTCGGCAGTTCGGAGGAGTCCAGCTTGAAGCCGGTGTTGTACGGGGTGGCTGCGAAGCGCACGTCGTCGAACACGAAGAATTCGGCTTCCGGGCCGACGAACACGGCGTCACCCACGCCCATCGCCTTGACTTGGGCTTCCGCCTTCTTGGCGATGCCACGCGGGTCGCGGTTGTAGGGCTCGCCGGTGGACGGCTCGAGAATGTCGCAGACGATGACCATGGTGGTCTCGGCGAAGAACGGATCGATCGTGGCGGTGGCCGGGTCCGGCATCAGCGTCATGTCGGACTCGTTGATCGCCTTCCAGCCGGCAATGGACGAGCCGTCGAACATCGTGCCTTCAGCGAAAATTTCTTCGTCGATCATCGACACGTCGAAAGTGACATGCTGCCACTTGCCGCGCGGATCGGTGAAACGCAGATCGACGTATTTGACGTCGTTGTCCTTGATGGCTTTGAGGACGTCTTTGGCGGTCTTCATGAATACCCCTTATGGCTACCTGATGTCGTAGTGGTCGTTCGTGGTTTGTCGTCGTCGTGGACGGTGGTTCGTGGCGGCGCGGCGCGATGGCCGGTCAGATGGCGTCGAGGCCGGATTCTCCGGTGCGGATGCGGATCGCCTCCTCGATGTTGGAAACGAAGATCTTGCCATCGCCGATGCGGCCGGTCTGTGCTGCACGCCTTATCGCGTCGATGGCTTTCTCGACAACATCGTCGCCGATCACAATCTCGATTTTCACCTTGGGCAGGAAATCCACGATGTATTCCGCGCCGCGGTAGAGTTCGGCATGGCCTTTCTGCCGCCCGAAACCCTTGGCCTCGGTCACGGTGATGCCCTGAATTCCGATTTCCTGAAGCGCCTCCTTCACCTCGTCGAGCTTGAATGGCTTGATGATGGCCTCAATCTTTTTCACTGAACGTCTCCCAGGGCACTTCCTGTTGTGGCACTTCCGGTTGCGTCGCTTCCGGTTGCTTCACGTCTATTTCCATATCGCGCGGTGCCGCGCACGTCGTTTCTCACCGGAAATCGTCCGGCGCGAACAGGCTTATGCTGCGGACCGTCTTCCGGTGGAGTTGCACGCATTCCCGCGACAAAGCCAATAGGCTCTTTCGCGAATATGCGCTTCACTGGCCCGCGGTCCGCGCAGCCGCCGTAGCGCCCTAAAAGCAGGGTCCGTGCCAATTTATTAACGTGTCTGATAGCTTAATGATATCAGCGATTTAAAGTCGATATTGCACGTTTCTTCATCGTTTGGTGCATCTTGGCTGGCCTACAAAGAAGGCAATTGCACAATAAAAGTGCATAAAGGTCGCAACAAGGAACGCGCAGGCTGCCTCCGGATGAGGCGAAGCGAACAGGCGGGTGACATGGAAATCCTGACGGTGTCGGAGATGACGCAGGCCGATCAGATCACGATCAGGCGCGGCACGCCCGGATTTGCGCTCATGCAGGCGGCGGGCAGGGCGGTGGCCGACACCGCCGAGGCGATGGCCGGGCAGGGGGCGATCCTCGTGGTCGCCGGTCGCGGCAACAATGGCGGCGACGGCTTCGTTGCCGCCACGGAGCTTGCCGCTCGGGGCCGCGATGTGTCGGTCGCGCTGCTGTGTAACCGCGCGACTTTGAAAGGCGACGCCGCGCTGGCGGCGGATGCGTGGAAGGGCGAGGTGCTGCCGTGCGACCCGTCCGCGATCGGCCAGCCGCGCCTGATCATCGATGCATTGTTCGGCGCGGGTCTCGATCGCGAGGTCAAGGGCGATCCGCGCGCGATGATCGAGGCGATCAACGCCAGCGGGATTCCCGTTCTCGCGGTCGATCTGCCGAGCGGCGTTAACGGCGACACCGGCGCGGTCATGGGCGTTGCGGTGGAGGCGGCGCAGACGGTGACGTTCTTCCGCCGCAAGCCCGGCCATCTCCTGCTGCCGGGACGTGTTCACTGCGGCGAGGTTCATGTCGCCGACATCGGAATCGAAGCGGATGTACTGGGCGAGATCGCGCCGCGCACCTTCGAGAATATCCCTGAACAGTGGGAAGACCTGTTTCCGTCGCCGCAGATCGACGGCCACAAATATGCGCGCGGCCATACGGTGGTGGTGTCGGGCGATCAGGCTGCGACGGGCGCCGCGCGGCTCTCGGCGCGCGCGGCGCTGCGTGCGGGGGCAGGGCTGGTGACGGTGGCGTCACCGCGCGATGCGCTCGCGGTCAACGCTGCTGCGCTCACCGCCGTGATGGTGCGCGAGACGGAGACCGCGCAGCAGTTCGCGGAGATGCTGGCGGACAGGCGGCTCAATGCCTGCGTGATCGGCCCGGCGTCCGGCATCGGCAAGCGCACGCGCGATCTGGTCCGTGCCGCGCTGCAGGCGGAATGCGCACTGGTGCTCGATGCGGACGCGCTGACGAGTTTTGCCGACGATCCCGAACAGCTTTTCGTCAGGATCAAAAGGCAGGACGATCCGCAGGTTGTCCTTACCCCGCATACCGGAGAGTTCGGCCGCCTGTTCAAGGATCTTGCGGCCGCCGATGCGTCGCGCTCGAAACTCGAACAGACGCGGCTGGCGGCAAGGACATCCGGCGCGGTGGTGTTGCTGAAAGGCGCGGACACGGTAATCGCGTCGCCGGACGGACGCGCGGCGATCACCGCCAACGCGCCGCCATGGCTGGCGACGGCTGGATCGGGCGACGTGCTGTCGGGGATCATCGGCGGGATGCTGGCGCAGCGTGTGCCGGCATTCGAGGCCGCCTGCATGGGCGTGTGGCTGCATGGCGAGGCCGCGCAGGAATTCGGGCCGGGGCTGATCGCCGAGGACCTGCCGGACATGCTGCCCGCGGTATTGCGCAATCTCTACGATGAACTCGGGATCGCATACTGACGACGATGAATGTGTTGTCATTGCGAGGAGCGTAGCGACGAAGCAATCCAGTCTTTTCACTATAAGGAAGAATGGATTGCTTCGCTTCGCTCGCAATGACGATTGAGATCACTCCACCGCGTAGCAACTCACCAGATTCGGGGCGCTCGATGTCAGCGCGGTGGCTTCCATCAGCCAGCGGCCGGGATATTCCGCGAGGAAAGCGATGCGCTGGGTCTGGCCCTTGTCCAGCATCAGGGTGTCGAGCCAGAACGGCTTCCAGCCGTCGTCGAGCTTGTCCAGCAGTCTGACGTGATGGCCGTGCAATCGAAACACCATCGGCCCTCCGCCGGGATTGGCGACGGCCATGACCACGACGCGTCCGGGTTTCACCTTGAAGACAGGCGCGGTTGCCGCGGCAAACGATGCCGGTGCAATCCATGGTGTTTTCGGATCGAGCGAAAGGTCCACCCGCTGCGCGCCTTGAAGCGGCAGACGCGCGGGCAGGGTCTCCGAGGAAAACGCGGAGGCGGGCGGCAGCGGTGTCGCGCGCGCCGGTGTGTCGTTGGTCATGACGATCTGGGCGATGGACTGCGGCTTGCTGCCGTCGTGCAGGATGATCTGCGAGACCGTGCCCGGCGCGCGGGTGGCATCGATCAGCGCATCGATCCGTGTGCCCGGCGCGAGCACGAGCTGGCCGTCGCGCGCGGTGAAGGGCTCGGCCGGGGCACTGTCGATCGCCATGACGCGAACGTCGTGGTTTTCGATCTTCAGCCCGAGGGGTGCACGCGCGCATCCGTTGATGATCCGCAGCCGCAGGCGTTCGTTACCCTTCGCCTGGAGTTTGAAATTGGTCCGTCCGTTCACGGTGTACATGACCGCCGTATCGCCAGGCTTCGCCCGCCATTGTTCGATGAGCAATATCTCGTCGCGCTCCACCGCAACGGGTGGCGTGTCCTCGACGATCAGCGCGCGCGATGCGACGGGCGGCGCGGCGGAATCGCCAAGGATTTGTCCGCTGATCAGAAAAGTGCCGGAGCGGCGCAGCGGCAGCGTGAACGACGCCCGCCCGCCGGGCGCGATCGGCGGCTGGCCGGTCAGAGGCTCGGCGATCGGCGCGCCGTCAATTCCAAGCCAGTTCAGGACAATCGGCGCGGGGAGTTCATTCGACAGGGTCACGGCCAGATCGCCACGGGCGACTCGCAGCGGCGCAGGATCGGCCGTCTCCAGCGTCCCGATCGGCAAGGAACCTGTGGGGCCGGCGGAGAGGGTCCCCGGCCGCGCCCGGATGGTCAGGCTGGTCGCCGTCCGGGCCATGGCAGGTTGCCGCAGGCCGGAGGCGAGTGCCGCGCCGCCCAATCCCGCCAGCAGGCCCCGTCGCGACAGCGAAAAGACTTGATTTGTCATGGCATTTTCCCTGTCCCATGCGGATCATGTTCGGGCCCGCCTGTCCAGCGGGCGCTTGGCCGCTGGCGGCGATCCCCGGCCTGTCCGGATCGGAGGCTAAAGCCGCGTTGCAACAGCCATTTTTTTGCTGCGAAGCGGTTGCCTCATGTTATAAGCCCGCCGCTCACGGCTGTGCCGGGACACTTAACTTCTGCGCGCTCGTGGCGGAACTGGTAGACGCGCTGGGTTTAGGTTCCAGTGTCGAAAGATGTGGGGGTTCGAGTCCCTCCGAGCGCACCAGGCGCGATTATCGTATGCGCAGGATTTCTGGAGGAGACGCTCCTGAGGGGCGTATCCGCCGTTTCACCGATGCATGCCGGATGGCTCTGCGGCCGACCGGTATTGCGTCCAACAGATAGACAACGACCCGGCGCCGCCGGGCCAAGCTGGAAGAAGATAGATGCAGGTCACCGAGACCCTCGCCGAGGGACTGAAGCACGAGTTCAAGGTCAGCGTTCCCGCCGCCGATATCGAGGCGAAGGTGGATGCGAAGCTTGTCGGCCTGAAGGACAAGGTGAAGCTCAACGGCTTCCGTCCCGGCAAGGTGCCCGTGGCTCACCTCAAGAAGGTCTATGGCCGCTCCGTCGCCGCCGAAACGGTCGAGGAACTGATCCGCGACACCAATTCCGGCATCTTCACCGAGCGCGGCTTCCGTCTGGCGACCGAGCCGAAGGTCACCATGCCAAAGGAAGAGAGCGAGATCGAGAACATCCTCGCGGGCAAGTCCGACCTCAACTATTCGGTCGCCATCGAAGTCGTCCCCGCGATCGAACTGGCTGACTTCAAGACTTTCAATGTCGAAAAGCCTGTGGCCGAAGTGACCGACGCCGACGTCGACGAGGCGCTGAAGCGCATCGCCGACCAGAGCCGTCCTTATGAGGCGAAGGCCGAGGGCGCGAAGGCCGAGTCGGGCGACCGCGTCACCGTGGCGTTCAAGGGCAGCATCGACGGCGTGCCGTTCGACGGAGGCACCGGCGAGGGCATC
>Ga0209922_103008_pt1 | contig 13878 bp, 16 predicted proteins | sample ThiBiot_500_biof_FD_183946 | JGI IMG/M metagenome (GOLD analysis project Ga0209922, IMG submission 183946) | Wastewater bioreactor microbial communities from Cape Town, South Africa - Thiocy_expt_500_biof (SPAdes) | ecosystem: Engineered > Bioreactor > Thiocyanate-remediating > Anaerobic-Aerobic ...
TCAAACAAGTAAAATAATCGAAAACTATTTTGCAAAAAAACAAATCGATTTCTTTGTCGAAAAGTGAAATTTGCTTACAAGACGACGAAAGTAACCGTTGAATTTCGTCATTCTGCGGCATATCTAAGATTGCTTGTTGGATTTTAGCTCGAATAGCAGCTGATCGTTCGTTCCAATCTTTGGAACAATGACGTCGATCGACTAACCAATCTATTCAACAACAAATTCTCTCTTTCGATTATTATTTATTCGAAAATTCAATACAAACCAACAAGTTTGGTGAGATGAATATCAATTGTACTATCGTCAATTGTCATTGTCGGTCTGTTTTTTTCCGTTTAAATCTAAAAAAGAGAAGCGTTGCTTTTTAAAAATGAAATCGTTGAAATTTATTTTTCGAATAGAAAAACATTGAAATGCTTTCTGAAATGAAATGAACTAAAAGAGGACATAATTGAGAGGATATTTAGCGATGATTAAATGTTCTTGATAGTTGATTAAATATTTCATATTCATCAATTGATAAAGCTAAAGAAAAAACAAACAATGAAATGACCAAAGAGAAATTGAAAGTCGAGTTTACTTGAAGCAATTTATTATCGAGGTCTTTTTGTTGTGACAACGATTTCTCATCGATTTGTTTCAGAATTAATTTGCACGCTTTGCCATAGAATTTCTTTTTCAAATAAAATTTCCAAAGAAATGAAAATAATTTCGAATCTTCTAAATCAATATGTTTTTGAAGAGTTTTTATTGAAGAATTCAATAGATTCGAATGTTCTTCGTTGAATGTTGATAAATCACATAAACTATTTCCTAGTGACAGATGTATGTCGATTAACCAATTACGACGTTTTTCGATATTTCTAAACGAGAATTTGTTGTGAAACAGATAAATAGAGAGAAAAATCAACGAACGTTTTCGTTTGTAAAATGTCTTTGTCATTGGATTGAGCATTTTTTTGACCGAAGAATTTGAAAATCGCTTCTTCATCGATCAAAGGCAAAAGTTTCTCTTGAATAAATCGAATGATTTCATTTAATTTCTCGTCTTTTTCTTCGTTGGTCAGCGAATCGACTCGTTGTTTGAATTGATTTTCTAATTGTTGAAGACGAGACAAATGCAATGGAATCGAATTGACTAAATCTTCTTGTTCAGTTAGAAGACTTTCGTAAACAGTTCCTTGGTCCGACAATAATCTGTTTCGTTTTTTTTTTATTAAATTAACTTTATTTTGAGTTTTTTTTTTGAAAATTTACTTTGGAATCCAGGAGATTTTGAAATCTCGTAAAGCTTCTTGATAATTCGAAGATTTATTTGATGAATTGTCATCGGTTGTTGTTTGTTTTTTCGATGAATTCGAATTGTTTGATGAAGATTTTTTCGACGAATTCGATGAATTTGGTTCAGTAAAATATTGATAAATTTTATTCATTTCCTATTGGAAAAACAAAAGAGAATTTCGAATCGCGATTTTTCATTTGTTTTCAAACCAATTTTTTCATTTTTTCATTCTTTGGAAACGTAATTGTTCCTCGAATAAATGTTCCAGCCAATGAACTGATTACTTTCGGAATTCTAACAATTCAAATCAACAAACAACACGAAAACAAACAAAGAAAAGCAACGAACTTGTCTTCTGGAATTGTTGTCATAAACAAAGGTATTTGATGACCCCATTGCAATTTAATTGATGATGGTTGAATCTTTTTCTTTTGTGTTAAAAGTCCATCAAATGACGAATAGAAATCAATTGTTGGTAATCCACTTATTTTATGTTCAACATGTAAACTAATTCCACTTCCACCATTATCTTTTAATAAACGTTCTAATAAATCATATCGATCATGTCGAATATTCATTCGAATCACATATTCGCCCTTTTCTAATTTCAATGAATACTAAACAAACAAACACAAATCACTTTCTTAGTTTCAATTGTCGAGTGTGAATTTACATCTTTAAGAACATCTCCTGAACCTAAATATTGTTTATTTGTATCGAAACACATCCAAAATGCAGCTTCATATTCATTGTCATACAACATATCATGTAAATATGGACATTTGATTTGAATTTCAGATGATTTCAACTAGAAAATGTGTTCGAATTACCAAATGAAAACAAATCGAAAAAGAAACGAATTTACTAGATTAAAATTAAAGACCAGAATCAATTGATAGATTTGTCTTTGATTGGTTAATAAATCTCGATGAGAAAGAATTTGAATTTTACTTTCATCTTTATTCGGTCGTAGAGTTTGAACAAGAAATTGCCAATTTAGAATTGGTAAACCGAAGATTTCTTCATAAGTTAAATTCAATCGATTTTCTAAATAAAATCTTTGATAAGATTGCGAACTAAGTAGATGAAGTGAATTCGATGGTGATAAAACAATCGAATGAAATTCAATCGAATAATTCGTTTCAATCAAAGATAAACTCGACCACCAACGAGCTAAACATAATTCTAATGTTCGTTTATCTTGAACGTTAAAATAACATTCAAATGTCGAATTCGGTGATAAACGAACGACTTTTTCGAATTCATTTACACGAAATGATCGACCCGGTTCGAGTTGAACAAAATGATAATTCATTTGAGCACTTAAATCATCGGACAGATTTCGCATTTTAAAAACTAAATTTCAAATCGTTGAAAAAAACAGGGGAAAGAAAAAAGACCAACCAGCGAGATTTGCACCAACTGGAACTTCGATAAAATGACGACGAATTTGTCCAACTTTAAATGTTTGATTGGTAAATTCGAGAGAATAATTTGGATTTGTAATTCTAAAACAATTGTTTTTCTCGAATCAATGAAAATTTTATTGTGAATTGAATCTAAACCTGATTGGTTTTATAATTGTAATTGGAAAACGAGCTAACGGACCAAGTTGAATTTGATTGATATCAAATGCTTGTAATTCAGTAAAATAAACTTGATCTGGTTTTAATTGTGATGGATCAATTCGAATATCGAATGTTCGATCATCATAAGCTAAATCAAGGAATTTACCATGTTCAACATAACTCACTGCTGGTTCACAAATTAACGATAAACGACTACTGAATTTGATTTTACATTCTTGATCTAGTTTTCAACGAAAAGAACAACAACAAAATCAACAATATAGAAAATCAATCAAACCTTGATAATTTATTGATTGATCGTATTTTTTATTGAAATATTTCGATTTAACTGTTAAACGAAGATCTCCTGAACTTTTTTGAACATGATCATAATCTCGAAGATAAACGCCTCGGCCTTGACCTCCTCGAATATTGATTTCGATCTTCGATAATAACGATGGTTTTGTTAACGATCGAATATAATCCAAAGCTTTATGAATTTGAATGAGACCAGCACCAACTGAAAATTCATCGTCTAGCTTCTGAGCTGTATTCATCAATGCACGACGAATCAACGGTGGATTATATTCGATTTCTTCTTGTTTCAATGCACTCAATAGTAATGCTACACAACCAGCTGCATTTGGCGACGCCATTGATGTTCCATTCATTAATTGTTTTTGACATAATTTAAATTGTGGAACACTAAATTAATAATCAATCAATCAATCAATCACAGATTTGACATCGAATCAAACAAACCTTGTAATCGCTGCACCAGGTGCACTAATACAAACACCTAACCAACCATCTTGACAAGGACCACGTGATGACCATGTAAATGGACATGTCATACCAGTTGATTGTCGGAGAGTATATTCAGCTATTTGCATTTCAGGTGTGACGTATGCACCAACACCTTCAACGAATTCAACACAAAGTTTATTTAGAATTGTATTTTGTTTAACTTACCTACCAATCAAATTCGAACATGTTGCGCCGGGTGCACCGGTGGTACTCAATGCTGGACCATTGTTACCAGCTGATGAGACAAAGATTATTCCATGTTTTTCAACAGCTTCATTGAATAATTCTTGAACTCGTCTTGGTTTTTTTTTAAAAAGAAAATATTCAATATTGATTTCTGGTTTTTTTTCTTTCTCGTGAAAGTGAATTACCCGCTATTTGGTAAATGACAATCTTCTCCATAACTTAAATTGATAATATCAACTTTATAATCAATACAATATTTTATCTAATTCGATAGTTTTGAAGAAATGAAACATTTCGATTGAAGAACATCGAACTCACTGCTCGAACTAAAGATGGAACTGTTTCCATTGTTGACAAACGATGATCGCCAATATTTATTGAAATTAATTGAGCACCAGGTGCAACACCATTCTCTTCACATGATTCATCGAAATAAGCTGAAGTTATTGCTCCAACATGAGTTCCATGTGAACCTAAACAATCATCATTTCAATCGATGACACACAATTCCAACTTACCTCCAGCAACAACTATTTCAAGAATATTTATATCAGCATGAATTTGAACTGAATATGTAACCATATCTGTTATTTTACGACAAAATAGATTAAACAAATATGAATTAGAAAAGAAGAAAAAGACAAACCAATGGCACCGAATGTTGAACATTCATGTGAATCAATGTAATTCGTTAAAGGTTTGCATTGATCTAAATCTCCTTGTTGAGTTGTATCGATACAGGCACTAAAAAAAACAAACAAACAAACGAATCTTATGATTCGATTGGAATTTCGTCGATTACATCCATTTGTCTCCATCATTCCAAACAATACAATCAACAAATGGTCCCGGATCATTATATTTCTTTTCAATTTCTTTCAAACAATCAACAAACGATTGATATTCTTCACGAATTAATTTTTCTTCCTAAAAATCAACGAGATAAACAAATGAAAACAAGTGAAAACAGCAGAAATGAACCTCGTTTGGCGATGGATATTTGTTGATATGTTCGTCTAAACGACGTTGAGCATCGATCAATGATTGACGATGTTCAATATCAAATGATTTCTCACGATTTTCTTTCTAAAGAAAAAAAAAAGAAAATGAAAAAGTGATTGAAAAGAATGTTTGTTCATTCACAATAAGTCTTTCAAATGCAGGAGTTGGCATTAATAATTTTAAAGATTTTATTCCAAGATGATAATTTCCCGATGGATTTATCCAATTTGATGGAATCTAAATTCAATTTCAATAAGATTTTATTCGACTTGTTTGTTTTTTGTTTGAAATTACTTTTAATAGATTTCCTGAAAGACCTTTAATCGTTCGTTCATCATTGTTGATTTTACCAATTGTTGAAATATCGACATCGCCACTTCCTGTACTATCACGTAAATCAATGATTTTAACATCACCTGTACTTGTTTTCTATTTCAAAATCAATTTTGTTTGTTGAAATGAGTTTAGCATTGTCTTACTTGAAGACCATTGGCTAATGGATCGATTCCTGTATCAAGAATCGCAACTGTTACTTGTCGACCATCATAAGATGGATATTTAGTTAATAATTGTGATGCACCAGTCGGTTGTTTAGGTAAACAACCACCTGTAGGAAAATGTGTATCGATATTCAATGATGAACAATTCATATCTGAAATAGATTTTTTCTTTCGTTTTTTTTATTCTTCGATTCAGTTCAATTTAATAAGAATAATAAAAAAAAGTGACAAAATTGAAACGGGTTGTTGATATTTGTTTATTGAATCAAGAATTATCTCGTTGTGTTTTGTTTTGAAAAGAAGAATAATGAGAAAAAGAGAGAATATCGATACAAAATGATAAATAAGCGAGAAAGAGAATGTATGTATAGCGTGATTCAGATCTCAAAAGAAGAAGAAGACGAAAAAGAAAAGAAGGGAATGCACGGACACTAACCGGTCATTATGAGTACTGTCTTTCGCTGTTGATTTCTTTGAAATGAAAAGAAAAATGATCGTTTTTTTTTATGAAGCCCATTGTTCCAATTCAGCTAAATCGTCATTTTTGCTTTTATTAGCTGGAACATTGGTTCTTTGTCCGTAACTTGGAAGTGGATTATCAGGAACTGTTGGTAAATTGATTTTCGACATTTCTTGTGCAATCGCTTCTTGTTCTAATTGTGCCAATTCATTTTCTAATTCATATTCATCCATTTCAGCACCGAAACCTTATCAAACAAAAACTTGAAATTGAAAATCAATCAATCAATCAATGAAACAAACCAACGGGACTTGAAATAGCATTACTAATTTCATTAGCTAATTCATGTTGTTCAGCTAAATCATCCATAATATCTTGTACACTATCAACATCAAGTTCTTTGTGAACATTTTTCAGCGCATTCGTTGCACTTTTAAGAGCATTAAATGCTTGACCATTCATGGACGCATTTTGCAATGCTTCACGTTGATATTCGAGCGTTGTTAAAGTTCCGTCGATTTGTTGTAAAGTTTTTTCTAAACGTTTCTTTCGTTTCAATGCGTTCAAAGCATTTCGTTTGTTTGTTTTTGCATCTCGTCGAGCAATGGCTGTTTCTTCATTGATTCGAGCTTCTAAATGTTCGACTTTTTTATTTAAAACATCTTCAACATCACGTAACTGTTGAATTGCTTCTTGTGGTGTTTGAGCTACTTTAGGTTTGGCACCGCCTTTCGATGAACCGCCAAACATTCGAGATAACACATTTCCTTTATTGTTACTCATCGCACCTTGTTTAGCTTTTCAATTGACAAAAATAATTATCTACAACAAATAAAACGAATCATCATCAGCGTTTTCTATCGTTCGAGAAAAAACAATAAATAACAACTGTGTATTTTTTCGACATCAGGAGACTTTCAATGACTAACCCTTTCTCTTCTTCTTTCTTTTTCATTGAGACTTAATATTTATTGGTAAAACACATAAAAGATGTCACTTTAGTACATTCGTATTTACTGATTTTCTGTTAACCGTATTTTATTAATTTAAGAGAAAGAAAAATACAATGTTGAACGAAGTTCAGGTGAAACTTTACTTCCATGAAGAGAATGATGTTTGTCTTTAGTTGAAAGTGTTCCCGTCCAAAAACTAACGAATATTGTCGACAGACAAACGAACCATTTCATTACGATTAAGAGAAAATTCTCTTCAATTGATTTGAAATCACAAACAAAAACAAATGTTAAATCATTACAAACTAATAATGGACATGTGCAAACGAGTAATTTCAATAGAATTTTAACAAATGACTTGTGAGTTGACAAACAACATTGATCAAGAATAACAATCGGAACTATCGTCCAAATTAAATGTGTCAAAACAAATAAAATTGGCAAAAGATTGGCATCGAATAGATCGTTGGTCTTTGTTGAATTATCTTCAAAATAAAAATAATAGATTTTCATCCAAAGACAAGATTTATGTTTTACCTTTCACTTTGTCAGTTTGAATTTGAATATAATTTAAATAGATTTGTCCAAATGCAAATGAATGAAGAAGAAATGAAATGAACATCAATGAAAATACGCTTAGTACACATAAACATTGATATTTGCTTGTTGGACGTGAATGAACATCGTCGATATTCAACATTTCTTTTTTTTTGACGAAATGAATTCGAAATTGAATTGTTATTCTATTTATACGTTGATATCTCATGTTGACAAACAAATCAATTAGTTGAGCTTGATTAATTGTTGAATAGTCATTTCTGAATATGACGCATTCACTTTCGTTTCGTCTGATTGACAAAAAAAAACGAAGAGAAATGAGATTTGCTAGAGTTTATATAGATTTTATTCGGTTTTTCTTTCATAAATAAGAAAATTGAAAGAAAAGAAAAGAAAAGAAAAGAAAAGTGACGTTTGTTTTGTATTAATAATAAACTAGGTTCAACACAACAAGACAAGACAAAGCATGAAAATATGAAATGTTTTAATCAATATTTTTATATCGAAAACCAAGATCTGGTTTTTGCATTTCATAATGAAAACCAATCTCCGGCGTCAATTTAACGATTTCTTTCAAAACACATTCAACAAATTGAGTTGTTGTCGCTGTTCCACCGATATCCGGTGTTCGAAGTTGATGTTCTTGAATTGTATTTAAAACCGCATTTTTTATTGTCGAACAATGTTGATCCAAACTAAACAAATCAAAACCTTCCCAATCTTTTCGAATTTACAAAATGGTAAAAATTACCCTAAGTATTTCAAAAGATTAGCCGCAGCAAAGAGAATACCCGACGGATTGGCAATGTTCTTGCCAGCGATTCCCAGACCTGTGTTTCTTGTTCCTTGTTCGAAAATGGCATAATGATCGCCGTAATTCGATCCAGCAACAAAACCAGAACCTCCAACGAGACCAGCGCAAACATTTGAAACAATATTTCCATATAAATTCGGCATAACCATCACGTCAAATTGAGTCGGACGATTGACCAATTGCATACAAGTATTGTCAACGATCATGGTGTCGAATTTGATTTCAGGATATTCTTGAGACACTTCTCGGCAACATTCAATGAATAAACCATCGCTCAATTTCCTGTTTGGAAACAAAGAACAAAATCGAAGAGGTTAGTTGAAGAGAAAATTCGTTGTTGTTCTTGTTGTTTTTACATGATATTTGCTTTGTGAACAGCAGTGACTTTCTTTCGATTGTGATGTTTGGCTATTTCGAAAGCAAAACGAGCGATTTTAAGAGATTTCGGTCGAGTAATAACTAAAAATCAACGATTCGAATTGGATTTGAAGAGAAGTTTGAATTACCTTTAAGACTTTCGACAACACCAGGGACAGACTAAAAATCAACAATAATCAATGAAATTCCATTGAAAAGAAAAGAAAAACTGACTTCATGTTCAAGAGAACTATATTCTCCTTCGGTATTCTCTCGAATAACGAGAATATCAATGTCTGAATGACGTGTTGGCACAACTGGATTCGATTTACAACGAATAACATTCGCGTAAAGATCAAGTCGAGTACGAAGAAGAACATTCAACGAATTCGTCGTGTTTTGTGATGCGAGATTTCCTATTTACAATTGTTCAATTCAATATTAAAGACGAAAAAAAAATGAAATCGAACCTTTGAGAGCTATTCCATTACGTTTAACAGCCATAATCGCTCGTTCAAACATTTCATCCGAAGCATTGTTACTCGATAAAGGAATATCTTCGAAATCAACCGGTGCTCGAACACATCTTTAAGTTATTTTCATTCAAATTTACAATTGATTTCGAAAAAGAAATCTACCTAACAGCAGTTTTGGCATGTTCCATTAATTCAGGACCAACGCCATCACCATGAATTAAAGTCACCGTATATTTACCACCGTAAGCTGTTCGCCAAGGTGTGTCGAGCTAAAATAAATGATTTACGTCAGGATAAATCGATTTAATGAACAAACAAAATGGAAATACATTTGTAGTTATTGATCGATGGAGTGGGATTAGACATGAAAGGACACGACGATTATTCACTTTCAAAATCGATTGCATTCTTCTGAAATTATAGACAAATTAAATGAGCTTTTGCCGAGAGATGGACAAAAATAAATAAACAAACTATCAACAATTATTGAAAATAAGAAAAAACGGTTTTCTATTTTTCTATTCGCTATAGATTTGAGTATTTGCTATGCATAAATTGGTAGATGTCGCGCATTACACATACCAATTTCAGAGGCTTTTTTCATTTATATTTGTCCTTCACAAGTCTGACAACATTCGACTTTTATCCAAGAATAAGAATTTGTTGGTTCATGATTGATTAACAATGCACTCAGGTGCAACTAGTGCATATGGGCTATTCGTGAAATAAATTCGTTACGGAGAAACGTCGAAAGAATCATATTCAATATTGTAAATTGACAGGTATAGTCTAGTATAGGAAGGGAAAAAGAAAGGGGTCTAATTGCGCGTGGTAGTTACCTTCATACTGATTATCAATGATTTTGGAGAAAAAAACCAAGGTGAATCGTGCTTATTTATCATGAAATTGAAAATTATTCTGGATAATTTCGTGTAAGTTTTTTGTTTGTTTGAAATATCGATTGAAAAAAAAAAGAAAAACATTTACTTTTTAATTTGAAATCAACTAGTCGAAATGTTATTTTTCGATATAAATCGCAGTTAATTGCTTGTTCAATATTATTAAATATAATATTTCTATTGACAACAATTCAATCTTTTTTTTCGTCTGACAAAAATCATTCGAATTCAATTGAAAAGTTTGATCGAAAGGATGCTTCGATTTATTTGTAAATTAAATTTGAATTTAGAAAAGATTTCAGTGATTATTTGAGCAAAGATGAATATGATTGTTATTCGCTTGTTGAATTCAATGTTTTGAATGGTACTTGTCAACCAATTTACAAATTTAATTCAACTGAAACAGTTCAATCGATGGAAAATACAGTTTGACGAATTCAATTCGAAATTTCTTTCGATTAATTTTGATTTGTTTGTTTAGACAGATGATATTTTCGATGAACTTTTCTCGACTAAAATCTTATTTTCGTTGAATATTCTTAAATATGATATTAGTATGGATAGTTTAAATGATTTTCAAGAAAAGTATGTTCGAATGAGTACAAATGTTTTCATTGAAATGACCTTTTCATTTGAATACACATAGGAAAAGAAAAGAGAAAGGTGTTTCGTTGAATGACATTTGTCAATGGGCGTTTTGTGATCGCATAAAATTTCATTTTGTTTTTGTTTCTCTTCAAAGAACTTATTTCTCGGAAAGACAAAGATTGACTTGTGATTATTCATTTCGATTGTTCGTTGGAATTCGTTTTAAAATGTTTTGTAATGACACTTGTCAATTGAAAGAATTTCAACAAATCGAAGAACGTACTCGTGAATTAGCAACAGTTCAATTCGATTTCCATTTATTATCAAAGAAACATTCGATTTTGACACCAATTCAATATTTTATTCAAAATATTCTCTTATGTAATCAAGTTGTTTTTTGTCGTTCTCAATTGAGAAAGATGATTCGCTTGTGTTTTTAGATCGAACTTATAAATATTTCGAAGAATATGTTTACATAAAAGCGGTGTCAGAAGATTATTATGTTTCTTTATATAATTTGAAATCGTTTGATTTTAAAAATCCGGTGGTGATGTCGGGAATTGATCGAAGTTTGTTTTTAATTCGACGAGGTTTAGATACTGTCGATCGATATACAATAACTGTGTCATTTTTATCGATGATTTCTCCGAGTTTATATCTTCGACATGAACATGGATCGATCAAATTTGCGAAACGAGAAGATTCGATTTTATTTCGACAAGATTCAACTTTTCTAATGCATTTTAATTATAAAGAGAATTTGTTTGCTTTTCAACCCGTTAATCTTCCCAAACATATTTTTGTTACGTATACTAATGATCGAAATCGAAGTTTATTTCTTGCTGGTTATTCCAAAGATGTTACTCTTCAACGACTTCCACTCAATGCTCTGTTTACAATCGTTCCAACGAGATAACACTCGTTGCACCAGCATGTCTGATTTTTTTTCTGTTAGAAGTAAACAAGTCAATCATTTTATTTGTTCAATTTGAAAAAAATAATGATGAAACTAGATTGAATTTATTTTGAATAACTGATAAGAAATTAATCAAAAAAAAACAGAAGATATTCTAAGAAGACATGCGTTTTGTTTTAACAAGCAGAAAAAACAAACAAGAAGTAAAAGCAAATTGAATGGATAAGAATTGATTTTTAAGTCCAAAGAAGAATTGGAGCCATGCCTTCTGATGTATTCCATTTTGGCATAAGAACATCATCGGCGAGAAAATTTAATGGAAATTCAACGAGAAAACCTTGAATTTGTTTACATTGTTCGTGACCCTTCAAAACAAATCAAAAATGAAACAAACGAATTAGTGGTTTTTTTTGTTGATTTACGGCTATAGGATCTGTTTTGGCTAATTTGGGTCTGTAAACATAATCTTCAATTTGTGCAAAACTTCGAATTTTATTTGTTGGCAACGTATTAAAAACAGTTTCGTAGATTTCACCATTTTTTCGTGCTGTTTCACGAAAATAATCATAAAATTCGTTTGTACATGGATCGTCAACAATTGAATCATTTTCATCTTTTATTCCTAAGATTTGTCTGCAAACGAAAGAGAAAATGAAAAAGAATCCATCGAAAAACAAAAGCAAAACCTGAATATTCTCTTTCTCCAAGATGAACAAAATTGTCCAACGAGTTGTATTTGTCCATTGAGTTTCGATTCGATCATTTCTGTGTCATTGACAACCAAACAAAATTCCGAATCTCGTTTTCCATGAAGTGATCGATCATTAATATTGGCTGATCCACAAATACACATTCGATCATCGACGATCATTAATTTCGAATGAACATAAATGATTTCTGTTACCTATTACAAACAAATCTTTCTCATCTTTGTTTTCAATTGATTTCAATGAAACTCACTAATTTTCCCATGAGAATATCCCAATTTCTTAATCCATAAACTGTCAGATAATCTTCGGGCTTGGTTACGCCTTTTTATTTGAGGAAAAATAGAACATTTTCGAATAAAGAATTTTGAAAGAAACGAACCACTTTGAATTAATCGTTGATAGAGCGATGTTTCACCTTTATTAATCGATCTCATTATAAAATAAAGAACAGCTTGAACAGCATTGACATTTGAAAATCCAGGTAACAAGGGAATCACAATATAAACTCGAAAGTTTTCTTTATTGATACTTGCACGAACTATTCGACGATAGAGAGCATCACCGATATTATTTTTTATCGTTGAATCTTGAGCGATGGTCACAAAAAATTGATTCTTTTGGAAAACAAGAAACAAAGATCAAGATTTGAAATTGTTGTGATCGATTTACTTCAATATAAATAAAATGTTGAGCACTATCAATCATATGAATATACGCATTTTGAATTGAATGTTCAACGGTTCGTGTTCCACATGACCAAAACGAAACTGAACGAACACATTGAGCATCGACTTGGATCGGTTTTCGTTGTTCACCGATGATTCTTGTTAACATATCCAAATCAAGAATATCATCGTCATCATAACTCTTTGGAAGAATATATGGATACAAATCACTGTATCGAAATTTATCAGCCTTAACAAAATTACGGACAATCGATTGAAATTTGAAATGAAGAAAATACTTTATGAATATTCCATCGTTGAATGAAATGTCTTGCACAATCTCGTGCTGCTTGACCAGTGACAACAAGAGCTTCGTCGTGCCATGGCATTCGAGGAACTAATTTTCGTTCGAGATAATCTTCATCGAATTTATCAATAAATTCAAAATCTTTTGCATAAGAATTCGAATAATCTTTGCCGAGGAAAAATCGAGTTTTATTATTGACAACAGATGTTTCGTCAATAATTGTTTTTGGTTTTTCATCAGCTGGTTCCTCTTTTGGTATATCTTCATCTTCATCTGTCGAATCATCACTTTTCATATGACGATCTTTCTATAAAACGTCAAATTTTATTTCGATTTTCCTTTCATTTTGTTATTGTTACTTTAAAGATCTTTTTTATTTTCTTTCTTAAATGTGGAGCTTGTTGTTCTTCATCGTTTTCTTCTTCTTTTAAGTATTTTCGTTCGTTTTTAGTTAATTCTGTTTGAAAATCAGTCACTTCTAAAAAAAACAAAAAAAAAAAATGAAAGTTTAAATTCAACGATTCGAAATTGATTGACTTCGTTGACTCGAGTTAATTAACGGTTGTTGTTCTTCTCCATTTGTCGTTATTTTATCATCAAAAGGTTGAGGAAGTTTAGGTGAAGAATCCTTCAAAATTCAATTCAAAATACACAAAACAAAAAAACAAAGTAGGGTAGTTCCACCGGTAATCTCCCACCTTATACAAAAGTATTTCCGGCCAAGCTGAAACCTTCCATAATTGAAGCTTCTAGTGCCCTAATATCATTAATAAAAAAACATTACTAACTTTCGTTCGGCATCATAATTTTTTAAGAACCCTAATATA
>Ga0209922_103014_pt1 | contig 13869 bp, 5 predicted proteins | sample ThiBiot_500_biof_FD_183946 | JGI IMG/M metagenome (GOLD analysis project Ga0209922, IMG submission 183946) | Wastewater bioreactor microbial communities from Cape Town, South Africa - Thiocy_expt_500_biof (SPAdes) | ecosystem: Engineered > Bioreactor > Thiocyanate-remediating > Anaerobic-Aerobic ...
TTACTCGGCGAGCCCGCCTATGGCATAACAATCAATGAATCATTGCCAATCGATTCAGTCCTATCGAATATCTACCGACGTTTTCAATTAACGCCATCGACAATTGATTTCATTGAAATCGTCAACAATGAGATGAAATTACCTTTCGCCGTAGATCAACAAGGTATGTTAACCATGATGATTTCTCTCTCTCATCAAAAAAGGATTGAATGAGATTCTCTCCTCGTTTTTTTTTCTTTAATCTTACGTCAGAACAATTGAAAACAAAGAAACGTATATTTATACATGTCGTCTCGAGATAATCAAACGACAATTAGAATATGTCTGCATGCATGCGCGTGACTAAGATTGGACATTATTATATAGTCAATTCTAATTTCCTTTCGTTTTAATCCCTTGTGGTGATACGCGTGGCGACCGATGTCGGCAATGTCGGTTTGATGATGAATGCCTGAATAGAGAGCGAGAGATTGCTTTTACTGTTACTGTGGTGATTGTTGTTGTTGTTCTACATGTCATCAATCGATCTGTATTGTGAGAAGAACAGCTGCTTCTATTTCTCACTGTTCACTTATTATTTTTCATCGGACACTAATTACCCAGTCGAAATGAGTTGTTCTAATCGATAAGCAATAGTCATTACGCTCATCTTTACAAACGAACACATGTTCAACTAAAAGATAAAAAAAAAGAGAATGATTTGAGACATTATCAAGCACATCTGTTCAATTAGAAAATTTAAGAAAGAGACAACGAGAAAAAAAAAACAATATTTGTTTAATCTAATTGTTATGATCGAATAAACGTCTGTCTTCTTGTTTATTCAAGGTTATCTTCGTTTGACAAAATCTCTCATCGGTCTACCGAAATCGACCTACTGGTTAACGATACGTTTGACACGTTATCATGCTCATCCACCTCAGACTTATTTTCATATTCATTTGACAATTCGTCAAGAGAATTTCTATCTACCGCAATGTCTTGATCTCTATCAAACTGTTCAAGTCTATGATTATTCAATTCAATATCCATTTGCACGTATTCAAGCATCGACATTGAATCGAAATTCATTGATTCAATATTCACTAGAAAATAATGAGAAAATCTTTTCAATTAATAAACAAACAGGCTTTCTACATCTCCTACCAATCATACAAAATCAACGACAATTGAAATCCGATTATCTTCTAACGGTAAAAACTACTGATGTTCAATATAAAATCGCCAGTCAATGTTATCTCAAAGTACATTTAATACGTCGACGTCAATTAATCCCAAGATTTCTTTTATCTGAATTACAAATTGATCTACCTGAAATCTCTTATCAAAGTGGACGATTACGTCAACGTTTATTTCAAATTATTGCTCTTCTCAATCATCATGTTTATAGTAAACAACTTGAAATACGTTATCGATTTCCTGATCAAAATCAACATTTTATTATCAATCGACAAACAGGTTATCTCGCTGCTAAACAACCATTGATGCCTTATACAACCTATGAATTTCCAATTGAAGCATTTACAGTCGCGTATCGTGATGAAATTCTAGCAGATTTGAATGAAAATGATGACGATGAACAACAATCACATCGTTCAGGCAAATGGCGAATTGTTTCACCACGAGTTACTCTACCGATAAAACTTCGTATTTTACCATTGAGTTCATTGAATAATTCGCTTCAACCCGCTATTGATTCAACGATAAATCTCGATTTATTATCAACAACTGAAGTTGGTTCGAATATATTTCAATTAAATTTAAATTCGAAAGCAAATCAAATGCAATGGTTTATTATGATTGGAAATATTCAACATACGAGATATTTTCATGTGGATTTTCAAACTGGACAATTGAAACTTATTCGACCAATTTCAGAAATTATTAATCAAACGAATCTCATCGAATTACATGTCAATGTCACAACCGATTGGATTCATATGAATACAATTAAAATTCTAATTCGTTTGATTAATAATCAAATTGTACCAATTCGATTCTCTCAAACGGATTACTATAGTTCAATATCGAAAAGTATTCCAATTGGTGCTGAAATTGCTCGTATAACAATTGATAATTCAGCTGATGATTGTCTCTATTCGATCGATACAGTCGAACGAATTAAGTCGAAAGATTTATTTCATATTAATCCGTACACGGGCTCAGTCACTGTTGTTCAAACATTAGAAAATTCATCGACGAATAAACATTTATTGACAGTTATCTATCGATGTGAATCGAATTTGTATGTGACATCAACGAATTTACATGTAAATATACTTGATGAAAAGAATTTATTAAATCAAACAAAACCATCAACTATTCGTTTTACTCAATCGATGTATTTGATTATTTTCGAAAGTTCATTAAGAGAAAATCAACAACGAAAACTATTAGATTTACAATTAATCAATGATGAAAACGAACAAATTCAATCTAACGTACAAATTCTTCAAGGTGATCCGTTAGGTCTATTTTCAATTGATTCTTCAACACAATCGTTAATTCTTGTCGATGAATCTCGCGTTCGTTCGTACGAATATCCATTAGATCTTACTATCATCGATCTTTCACAAAATCAATTAATAAATACAACTGTTCGTCTAGTAGTTTCTAACATTGGAATTTATTTTCCTTGTCCAAATTATCTTACAAATTCACCATTTCTTTTCACATATCAAGCTTTACCAATAACAAGTATTGATCCATTAACCGGTCAGATTTATGATTCATTCGATAGTTTAACGATTCGTGCCTTTGATCCATTGACTCCATTGAATGGTGAAGCATCAAATCAAGCTGAATGCGTAATTTATTCGGACAGATCATTGACAAAAAATACAATCAATAGAAATACGAATCAAAATTTGATTTTTACAAATGAAATTCACCAAGGTTTTATTAATCAATCATTTGGTTATTCATCGTATATCTATGATTTCAATCTTCAACCATTACAAATTCATGTTCAAAATCCACAAATCTTCTCAACAACATATCATTTCGCTAATCGAACCTATGAAAATCTTTTCAATTTCGATGAATATGCTGGTTTAATTCAAGCAAATTTTCCTAATCAATATCCGTCGTATGAATATGCATTTCTTCTATATGCACAATTTCAATCAACAGTTACATTTACACGTTTAAATCTTTTGATTAATTCAGATATTGAACAAGATAATCAACCATTGAAATCGATCTATGAATTTCAATTATATATGCCGTTTGTTGATAATATGACAATTGGTTATTTAGAACCGATAAAACGAAATCTAACGATTTTAAACGAACAAATTCTTTCGATGATTGGTATCGATGATTGTTCAGGACGAATATTCGTTCGAAATCGAACATTATTGTTAACCAATGGTAATTTCTATGATTTTCTTATTCAAGATGAAGGTTTACAAATAACTCGAATACAAATTATTATTCTTACATCACGAGAAATGAATTATGAATGTGAACTTGAATATATTCATAATAATGAATTAATCGGTTTTATTCAAATTAAAAATGAACCATCGAATCATTCGTCATTACATTCATATTCTCTTTTGAATTATGAAAATTTCTTTTCATTAAACCGACAATATGGTTTGTTAGCATTTCGAGAATTCGATAAACAAAAATTAGACGAAGATCTTTTACTTTTAATACAAATTGATCAATCAAAATGTTTGGTTACTGTTGAGAAAAAAAAGGATGACAGTCAATTGAACTTCTTTGGAAATACTACAAAACTTAAATATGATTCGATTCCATCTCGAGCTCCTCGATTCAATCGAAATACTTACGAATTTACTTTGAATCTAACGGATAATCGTCGAATTCATCTCGGTCGATTATCTGGTCAAAGTTTTAATTCAAATCGTAGTCATCTAGTCTATCAATTTCTCACGCCAACCAACGATTTCTATCTTGATTTTGATAATGGAACACTTGATTATCTTTCAAATTTACGAAATCCTTTCAATCAAAGTATCGTTTATCTTCAAGTACTCGTTCGAGATTTAATCTATCAAGAAAATACAACTCTCAATCTCACAATTCACATTATCAAACCACAAAAGCTTCCATTATCATCATTAATCTATCATCAATCGGTTTCACAGATTCTTCCACCAGGTGCAATCATCTTTCAACCGAATCTTAGCCTCAATGGAACTGTTCATTATTCACTTCGAAATCATTTCTCACATCATTTTCAAATCAATTCATTGACTGGTGAAGTTAGTCTATTGAAATATCTAACTGATCAAATCTATTCATTTGAAATATTCGTTTCACCTCTCAATCAAATTTTGATTGTCAAATTAACGGTCCTACCGTTTAATCTTCATCGACCGATGTTTTTAAATTTACCATCGAACTTATCGTTGTCAATGTCAAATGAATTTCTAACGAAATTCTCAGCACATGATCTCGATTTAACGGACAACTTAAAACTCAGATATCTTCTTCTCAATTCCGAAGATTCCGATGTCTTTTCACTCAATGAAACCAACGGTATTCTCAAATTGAATAACTCGACAACACAAACAATCAAACCATTCTATCAATTGAATTTCGGCGTAACTGATGGTTTATATTTAACTAAAACCTATCTTCAAATACATTTTCATAATTATTCAAAATCATCACCGAAATTCTCTTTGAACGAATACGTTTTCTCCTATGATCAAACACGAGATCATCTCGGACATATTTCTGCATTGGATGCCGATATCAACGATCAGATTGTCTACGAACTTCATCAACAACCCGACGAGATCTCTATCGAACCATTGACAGGAAATATCAAAATTTCGAAAGGATTCTTTTCGAAACCAATCATCGAGTTTTATGCATCGGCAAAAGATCTTGCTAAACAAGTTGTTTACACGAAAATTAAAGTTATCTATCCTGTTCAACCGAAATTCACATCGAATTTCTATTTTATCTCTTTGAATCCAACGGAAATTCGATTACCTTCGGAAATCTTCGAATTTCATCTCGTTGATTTATTCAATCGAACACTAAACGGTGGTAAATTTCAAATAAGAAATCAAACGGATTTCTTCGAAATCAAGGAGAATAAATTGATATTCAAAGAGAATTTCTATCCAGCAAAACAATCGATTTTGAATATAAATGCTTATTGGAAGAATTTTATTCTTCAAACAACCGTACAGATTCAATTAGTCGACAAGATCATCGAACTCGAGCAAATTATCGATGAAATTCATCTCGAAAAGACCGATGTACAATCAAATCTTTTCATACGAAAGTTGCCCATCGATCCAAGTCTCAATTCGAAAGTGATTTCAACGCCATTGACACGAAATGATTGCGAAGAAAATTTCTATTTGAAAGACAGTGATTTATTCTTCGGCAATCTACCGATTCGATCGGATTTGTGTTTCTTTGAAATTCAATTGACCGATCAAATTTCGACACAGTCAATGCCAATGAAAATTTCATTTACAAATTCAACTATGAAACCGAAATTCTCCTCGAAAATCTACGAATTCAATCCGAATAATATCGACAATCTCTTTCGAGTTTTTGCACAAGGTTCAAATCGAATTCGATACGAATTACAAACGAATTCATTCGGTTTGACAATCAATCAATTCGATGGTAGTCTTCATTTTCAATCGAAAATTCCATTGACCGAATCATTTCAATTGAATATCTACGCAATCGATGAGAAAACTTCGTTAAACGATACTGCACTAGTTCGATTCGAAATCAATGGTCAAACAAATTTCCAACTACCCGAGCAATCATCAGATGTTCCATTCTGTTCCAACAAACCCATTCAACTTTCTGACCAAAGTCTACCGGGTACAGTTATTCAAGATATTCGTCAACAAGCATATTTTCCTAATACATATTATATTGTCAATGGAGATTTGTACAATCTATTTGCAGTTAATCATCTCGGTCAATTATATTTAACATCTGAGATATTAAATCAAACGAATGGAGAATATTTTCATTTGATTATTGCGATGACTTCACAAACATCGATTTCATTCTGTCGAACGAATATTTCGATTACTCGAACACCGAAATGGTCACATTTTATTTGTCCACCAATGCCTATCGAATGGACAATTGAAGAAGAATCACCGATTGGAACAATTCTCGGTACGGTTCGAGATCGTATTGTTCTAGTTAATAATTCAACTGATCTCATCAATCGAATTAATTATAAATTTTCAACGGAAAATCTCGACAATCAATTGTTTCTTCTCAATACTCAAACAGGTTTAATCACGACGAATTCTCGTCTCGATTACGAACAAAAACATTCATATCTACTTTCGATTCTTATTCAACCCAATGAACTTAACTGTTCGATTTCAATTCGAATTCAATTACTCAATCAGCCCGATAACCAACTTTCGGTTGACACAAATTCGTTGGTTTACAATCTAACAGAAAATAATCTCGTACCGTTTTATCTCGGACGAATACGATTAGTTGACATTGATAATCTATCAAATATGGACTACGAATTTTTCCTTCGAAATTCTTCGTCAATGATTTCAATCGATCAATCAACAGGCTCGATTCTTGTAAACGAACCAGTCGATCGAGAATATCACGGTTCAAAACTCGACTTTACATTCGATGTTATCGATAGAACTAATTCAAATAATAAATTAACCAATCAAATAATAATCCATATCATCGATATTAATGATCATGGACCGAAATTCAACGAGAATTTCTACGTATTTAATATTAGTAAATCACTTCGAGTGAATAGTTCAATTGGTCAATTGAATGCAACCAGTTTGGATGAACATGTCAACGGAAGATTTCGATATAATCTATTGAATTCATCGACATATTTTTCAATTGATGAATTCAGTGGTAGTCTACGTTTGAAACATTCGTTACCATCGATACTTACCAATTTTACATTGGTAATCGAAGTTTTCGAAGAGAATATTAATCTTACCGATCGAACGATTGTTTTCCTTGAAATGATCAATGATGAATATAATTATTTCGATTTAAATCAAGAGAAAAATTGTTTCATTTATGAAAATCAAACGATTGGAACGAGAATTTGTACGATTGGAAAGAATATCGATGAATTTATTTATGAATTTCAACATTCTCAAGATAATTTCGGCATTCTTCAAGAGAATGGAACGATTTTTAGTAAGAAAATATTCGATTATGAATTCGATCAACATAATTATAATCTAACAATCATTGTCAAAGATCGATTAAATCAATCGGCAATTCTATCATCATTCAATCTAACGATTTCTCTTCGAAATATCAATGATAATCCGCCGAGATTTCTTCTTGAAAACTCCACAACATTGATCTATTTCTACTATCCATCGATTCAAACAATTATTCATCGTATTCAAGCGATCGATCGAGATCAAACAAATCTCATTTTCGAAATTCTTAATAATACTTTCTATAAACTCAATCCAACATTGAATAATACCGTTGAATTAATTCTTCTTCAACCGATTGCTCATGATCGTACTGACGAACTCATCATTCGTCTTTGGGATTCATCGAATACATCGATTGATCTTCATCTGCAAATCATCTATCTTCAACGAGATACTGAACAAGTTAAAATCCTTCCACAAACCATCGATGGTTATATTAATCTCGATGATAATATAACAACAATCGATTTCGGTCCGTTATTCATTCAAAATCATAATGAATACAAATTTATTTCATTTAATCTTCTTGCAAATAAACATTTTCAACTGCAACAATTGACACCAAATCAAACAAATTTACTTCTTCAAACATCAACAATTTCACAGTCACATCAAAAACATCGTTTATTACAATTTCATATTGAATTAACAGCTCTCGCTTGTCGACAATCGATACCAACATGGAATTTCTCATCGAATCCGATTATCTATCATTCTATTCAAACATCTGTTCATCAAATTGACATTCATCTTTGGTCAATCGATCGTGAAATGTTAGATCGAAGTATATCCTTAGTTGTCAAACGAACATCTCAATCGACTTACGAACAATTTCTCATCGAAAGTTTACCATCGATTCGTGAATATCTTGCTGAAATCGTTGGTGTTCAACTTCGACATGTTCATATCTATACATTCGAACGTCAACAATCGAATGAAATCGAATTATTAATCGCGATCATTCGTCATCCATCACGTTTACGACCGCCAAGATATATTCATAAGAAATTACTTTATAATGTTTTGAAAAATTCCAGTCAACTCTTTTCGAAAATTCAACATATCGAATCAGTTGAAAATATTCTCATTAGTCAATGCCAAATTGATTCTTGTCAAAACAATGGCCGATGTACGAGTCATATTAAACTTCAATCGAATCAATATGAATATTTCTATTTCAATAATTATCAACGTTTAATACCGAAATATCAATGGAATATCAAATGTCTTTGTTTAAATCATTACTCAGGACAATATTGTCAATTCAAACAGAATTATCAATCGCCATGTTCATCAAATCCATGTACAGCGTTAGAACGATGTATTGACGAAAGTTCAACTCTCTATACATGTCAATGTATTGATGAACCATGTCATCTCAATGAAAATAATCTCAATTGTATTAATATCAATTCGCCAACATGCCGTGATTCATCGAATACGCTAACATTCGATGGTTATAGTTTTGTTCGATTGAATTCATTGACAAATTTGAGTCAACATTGGAATATTTCATTGACATTTCGAACACAAGTTCCACAAGGCAAATTTTTTTCATTAATTCATCATTCGAAACAACATATTCTTCGTTTAAATATTCAAAATGGTTACATACATTTTCAAATCAATGAAAAAGATATGTTCTATATTGATGAAATATTTGTTCACGATGGTCTTTGGCATACGATCTATTTTTCAATTGATTATCAATTACATACAAATCAATATTATTATCTTCTTCGGCTTGATGATGTTTTTAGTCGAAAGATTTCATTGATTGACAAGAATATCGAGAATTATTTTCAAGAATTCTTAATCGGAAATGATTTTCATGGTTGTTTAGGTAATTTAACAATAAATAATAAATTAATATCTCTTCAAAAACAAGTCAATTCATCATCTATTGAACATATTGGTACGAATGAAGGCTGTCAATTGGCTGATATCGAAACTCGAACATTACGACAATATGAAAGTAAAAATGAAATCTGTTCGATTTATCATCCATGTTATCACGGTGGTATTTGTTCGAGTTCATCGAATAGTTTAAGTTTTACATGCGATTGTTTGAAGCCACGTTTTACTGGTCGACAATGTCAAAAAGATACTCAACCATGTCTCAGTAATCCTTGTCTATACGATGAACAATGCATAACAACAAGTAATTCAACATATTCATGTATATCATCATTGATACATTTACCATTATCAACAAGAAATCCATTGTATGTCGGATTAGCTGTTACAATTTGTTCGATTATTTTAATTTGTTTACTTATGCTTTCATTAATCGTCTATTGTCAACAACAGAAAAAAGATAAACAACAAACTCTACATATTAGTCATGAAAAACCACATGTATCAGCACCATTATTAATGCAAAAATCGCCACCTAATCATGCGAATACAATCGAAAGTCCCATGCAAACTTTACTCAAATTGAGTAGCAATGGCAAACAAACGGTTGAAACATTGGCATTAGTTGATAATAATACAAATTTAATGTTAACAAATAATTTTAATGAAATAGTATGATGTGAAAACATTTGAGAAATCTTTTTTTGCTTAGTTTTGTTTTTTGTTTCTAGCAAAATTCAAATCAATTAAATAAATCCTGTCAATCAATTAATAAACAACAATATCAATCACATGAATCGATTACTCAACGAGTAAATTTGAAAAAAAAGAGCATTTTTCGATTTTTGAATCTTTTCTTTTTTGTTTCAGAATGAATCGAAGTATTATTCAACTATTGGTCGAATGAATATTCCGCCTGAGAATTTTCTCGGGAATTATAATAATTCCGATTATGGTATTTTTCATTTTTTCTCCTAAATTATTCTCATCGAATTCTTATCTAGATACAACACGTGTTCCACTTGTCGATCCACAATCCACAGATTTATTTGATTGTAAGTAATTCAATTCAATGTTCGATTTCAATCTAAATCTTTCTTTCTTTTTTTTCCTATTTTTCAGTTCCATCATCACCAACAAGTAAGTTTTCGATATTTATTCAATTTTTTTTACGTCTAACAAAAATGTATTTCAGAATATTTCAATGGTCATCAAGAAGAAACATCTCAACATTATCAAATATGTATTAATTCTCTTTCGAATTTGAACGAACAACAAAACGAAATGGAACTAACACATTCATCGAATGATTCGTCGAATAACGAACAAACATTACTGACTTCACCAGTATCTAAACGTTCGTTATTCAATGGCGGTAGTTCATTGAGTGTTCGAGCTTCGAATTTATCCCTACAAAAAGCACCTGTCTACGCAAAAATTATCAAAAGTACGCATTTATTTTCTTTCGTTCTTTACAAATAAAACGATAAATTTATGAAATTTTTAGCATCAACAAAAACAACGAACGGTGGAATGAGTACAATCGAACGTCTTCGTCTTAGTGGTTCGCCACTTCGTCTTCTTTCATCATCGCCAACTTACACCCGAACGACATCATTTTTTAAAGCAACTAATTCAAATAAAGAGCAAGATCCTATGAAAATATCGACGACATCAACGAAATCGAATTCAACATCATGGAAATTAAATCCACGAAAATTAGATAGTTTAAAAGTCAGACGAAATAGTCAGAAAATCGATGATGACGACGAACCAACGGAAACAAGTCAATTGACAATAAATCGTCTTCGACATGCAAGTGAATCGGATTTAACCGACGAGAAGAGAAGCAAGAAATTATCGTCTTTTTTTCAAACTGAAGTCTAAATTTTTTTTTCTCTATAAATATATATATAAATATGCATATACATATAATCGAGACAAACAAAACAGTGTGTGCCTTATTCTATCGTTGTTGTTCTTGTTTTGTATCTGTATACCCTAAATTTTGAGCCCGGTGCTTTCTTTTGTTTCTTCTTCTTCCTTCCTTTATGAAATATTAAATAAATGTGCACGAATTTTCACTTAGATTCAAATTCGAAATCTAAAAAACAATATTTTTATTAAATACTAAGCAAAGGTACAAAATGATTCGGCAGCCATTCCTTCTTTTTCACCAGTGATATAGTAAGAAAAGGTCGATTACAATGAGAAAAAAGTATTTTGACTTCTGCTGGATTTGTCCCGTTAATTTGTTTATTAACACTATTTTCTTTTGACAATGGAGCGTATAATTTGTTATTAATAGAATGATAATATAAATCCTCTTCACCATTTACTTTCGGATAGATACTTCTGACTTGAATATTTAAAACCGATGCTATACTTACAAAATCCCAGACAGATGCATAATTCGTATCGCGTACCATTTCTTTTCGAGCATATTCTTCGAATGGATCGAGAATAGTTTCGAGATTACTATATTGAGATTTGTATTTGTCAATATTAACAACAAGTTCAACAATATTTCGTGCTCGTAATTCAACAGCTGTCAATGATGATGCTTCGATTGTTGTGCCTGCTGATCCTAATTTAACGAATGTATTATAAAAACAATTCCCATCGCCAACAATACTCATTGGCATGGCATTTCGAAATTCTTTATCACAATAATTTTGTAGATAATGTTCAGCAATACTATCACGCGGATGAATGGCTATATCGAATTTTTGGGCAGGATTATAGATCAATGGATAACGATCGAGAATTGGTTTTAAAATTTTACATTCATTTTCAAGTTTAACATAGGATTCATCAGCAGCCGCACGTAAATTACCGAGGAATCTAGTGAATAACTCGGGACGTCTTAAGCTTGAGCAACTAGTACAAATTAATGGTTGATCAATAGGTAATTGCCGTTCTTTACAAAGAACACAATAACGTAGCGATGGTTTTGGTGGTATAGGTGGCGGTTTTTTTTTAACGTTTCCATTCGATACACTTATTTGTTCGGTGTTAATCGTGATTTGATTAGCATAATCTGTCCATTCTTGTACAAAGATTTTGAATATGGTTGGATCATGTAAAACAAATCGAACATCTCGTACATTATACGAATAATTTCTTACAGATTCAATGGCTATACGAGCAGCTTCATTCGGTGGAAATTGATTTGCTCCACATGAGATTGCTGGATAAGCAATGGATGACAGTTGATACAGATTGGCTAGAGCTAACGATGTATGATAACATGATTGTAGAAGAAAGCCAGCACGATCTTTTTCAGCTTCAGTATAAACTGGTCCAACTGTACTTATAATAAAACGTGGATCGTTTTCTTCTCGATTGAATTTTGCTATGAAGATTCTCGATTGTCCTCGTGGACAAGATCCATTTTTCATTTCTTGATGAATAGCAACGACTTGATCTGTAAAAAATTGACCCATATGTTGATGTATAATTGTATCTAATCCGCCATCAGGACGCATTGACACATTGGTTGGATTGACAATCGCATCACATGATTCGCAACTTAAATCTCCATTTCGTACAGTTACATCTAACGAACCATTTGTCAACGAAAATCGAACTGTTTTGTCGTCGATATCGGTTATTTCTCTAATGAAATAATAAAGATTTACTGATCCTATTTAGTTAAAGACTTACATGCCAGGCATGACTTGTTAAATCAAAAACAAAACACGTAGCGAAATATTTCCTTTTTTCCAAATTGTATACGATCGCTTCTCTTCTTTTTCCTTTCTTTTCTTTTCTTCTTGACATGCACAAATGTTTTTATTATCGTTTGTCGAAAGAGAAGAAAAAAAAATACCAACCACGTGCTGCTTTGAGTTACTGCTATTCAATATTTTACATAATAATGTTAGTAAATAAAACTGTATTATACTTCAGGCTTTTTCTCCTTCCGCGAAACAGAAGAATGTCTACTCAATTCAAAGATCTAGTTTTAAATATAAAAAAAACAACAACAGCAACAACGAAAAAAAAAGAACAGTACAATATTAAAATGAGAATTTCAATGAGTTTGTTTTCTTTTAGCAGAGTGTAGCAACGGATTCATGACGATATCGACGAAATTCGAATTCAACATCGATACGATAAACAGCCGTGAGAATACAACTAATAAATACGCAACATGTTCCAGCAACGAACGACCAAAATGAAAAACCGTATGCAGTGATCGTTTGGAGTCGTTCGAAACCGAGAAACAAAGCTAATGTAACCAAAGCTAAGACAACTGAAAGCAAAAGACAATCATGAAAAGTTGATTATAATTTTCACAATCTACCAGATAGAATATTTGCAATTAATAGACATTCGATCATTCGTTTTGAAAATTGAAGATCATGAAATGATGCATGAGTTTGAATTACTTGAGATAATAATAGTGCAATTAATGAAATAAAAACACAAGCAAATGAGACTCCAATCAACACTTTCTGATAGTCTAAAAATACAAGTATATAAATATCAGTATCAACAATCTGTCTATTGACATTCATATCGCGACTAAGACTGTTCAATATTGACAAATAGAATAGAGAGAATTAAGTTTCAATGCATAAAGTCGAATCGAGTATAGATCTATTCAAATTTATCTCAAATAAACTATACATATTCGTATGTATATTGATTGCGAATAAATAGTCAAATGTCGCCTTATCTTACCTAATAATTCAGGTCCATTTATCGACGTATTATGCCATTTAAGTAGACGATTATAGCAAACATACGCATCATCATAAATACTATTCATTAAATTCGTTCCAGTTAAATTATTTATTGTTAAATATTG
>Ga0209922_103016_pt1 | contig 13861 bp, 10 predicted proteins | sample ThiBiot_500_biof_FD_183946 | JGI IMG/M metagenome (GOLD analysis project Ga0209922, IMG submission 183946) | Wastewater bioreactor microbial communities from Cape Town, South Africa - Thiocy_expt_500_biof (SPAdes) | ecosystem: Engineered > Bioreactor > Thiocyanate-remediating > Anaerobic-Aerobic ...
AAATGTCATTGTACAAATGAATAGTGAACATAAGATTATAACATCGATGTCGTTGTCGTCAATACGCGAACGTAGCCAGATGTTGCGCACTTAAGTTAACTCTTTGATGAAATTTACACACTTGCATGTGGTCACCTTAGTTTCGATTGAAGAAGAAAAAAAAGAACGTGCTAATGCGGCCCTTGAGAGTGCATGCAAGCGACAGCTTTATCAAAACATTTTTACTGATTCGAAGACATTTAATTTTCTTCTTTCATCGATTCACTTTGTATATATACTATCGGCCGACTATTCGAGGTAGGTGCAAAGTATTTTTTTTTACTTTTGGGGATTGAAGATTAATTACTTCAAAGGAGAATGTCTGCGAAATAGATGAGAGAAAATGAAATCATCTTTTTGTGTAACAAAAAATACAGATAGAGAGAAATCCTCGGTAATATCTTTCTGCAAGATCATTCTCCAATGACTGTTCGCCTTGACCTAACTATTGATTCTATCTTTCATACAGATCAATGTCTTGCTTTCTTTTTCTGTTCTCACATTGGTATACACACACATACATACATATTGACTACGAGAATAACGACAACATCGATTTTTCTTCTTCTTCTTCTGCTTATTCATTCATGTTTAGTAACTATTAGGTAATTTCTGTCTGTTTCTTTGTGGGCTATTTGAAATTCATGTTCATTCATTATCATCTCATGTCCTTTTTGTCAATTATCTCCATCGAAGATTAATTAGAAACTATCCTCACGTACTCGCAAATACATGACAATTGAACACACGATCAACAATGGCAGAAAGATAGACGATCAATCATCACAATGATTTTTTAATCTGGGAAACTGTCCTATTCGGTTGCATTCGTACTATTGGAAAGAATGACGCAAGGAGATTTGATTGTCCGGTCGCATAGAGAGAAAGAAAGAAAACTTGATTTGTGAATTAATAACAGTTATTTCCTCCTTTACTATTTCCTTAGTTTCTCTACGATTTAGTCGTCGATGTACATGCGTGCTTAGATCACAATCGAACACTACTCTTGCATTTATATTATTTATACATGTCGATCTATCCGGAAAAGAGGCTAACTTTGATTTTTCTTTCTTTCTCATTGATTACTCAATATGTAATCAACTGAAAAAAAAAACGTTAAGAAACGAATGACTCTTTCGTTATCATTAAATTTGATTCCAACAAATGTTCGCAGTCAGAATTGTTTGAAGTTAATCTCCTCGAGTAGTATCGTTTTGATTTCTTGAATAACGATGATGCGCATATTTTTCTTCTCTTTAGCTAATGATTATCAGACTGAGTCGTTCGGTATTTTCTTTTTATGCTTATTAGGATAGCACTGCTTGGTTCCTTTCTCGTTTTTTATTATCATTAGAAGTCAGCGGTCTCTCTCTCTACAGAAAATTTTCAATGGTTGCGTGTTAGGCATTTGTTTGACAGATGTGTGTGTGTGTGTGCTAAGTAAATCGACAAAAGCCAAACGTTCGAAATAGACTAATAAAAACTACCTTCAACATATTAAGTAGATTTTAGACGGAGAAAAAGAGAAAGAAAACCGAGAAGTTTTTTCATCGACTCGAGTGTAGAGACAAGAGTTCATTGATCGATTAGAATTACGCGTTATTGTGTTTGAGCTGTTTAGCTTGGTAAAACACTTTTTTTTTTATCAATTCAATTAAAATTCTACTCTTTTTTTGCTGTCGATGATAAGAATCGAGGAAATTTTCTAAATAGTTAAGTAATCTTTTTAACACTATAGAGAATAGACGAACAGCTTGCCTTCCGCGCAATTTGTAATAAAAACCTTGGTCAAAATCTATTTATTTATTTATGTATAATGACGTACCAAATGTTGCTGATAGATGAAATAACTCTTTACGATTCTTCATCTTTTCTTTCTCTGTCTTGATGTTTCTTTTTTTCTATGCATGCACAGACTTATAGTTGGTCTTCGAAAAAAGAAAATTACGATGCATATGTATGTATGCATATGATAGACTGAGAAGCAGAACAGAAGAAGAAAAAAACTGTGTCAAAGTACAAAACCACACTCGTACATTGATTTCCTTACGCTCGTTCTCGTTGTTTCAGCTATCAAGATATTCAAACGGAATGCGAACACGAAAAAAACCTTTTTCCCTCGGAATTTAACGTACATTTTACGTGCATAGCTTTCGTTTTCAGAGTTATTTTCATTGTAGATAGTATTCATTTACAATCAATGAAAAAAGAGAGATTTATTTTGAAAAGTAATTTTTTTTATCATTATTGTCCTTCGAACGTCAAAAGAAAAGTAAAGAACTTGATTCTTTTTTATTTCTTTGTTTTGAATATGATTTCAAGATGAAATCGAAAGTCGGATTTCTATAAACCATTGAGAAATAATCCAAGTATGATTAAGATGTCTTAGTAAATTTATTTATATTAGTTTAATGATAGAGAAAGAGGAAATGGTCGAGTCAGAACGTGCTTGTTTATCAATAGACACACTCGTATAAAATAAGTGGCGAAGAAATACACATATATTATTTGTACTAATAGCATCATGATTAAGTTTCTTTTTCACTAGACTAATCACTAACAGTAAGAAAATGATTTAATTTCCATTGATGTTATTGTCGATGTTAAGACGAACAGAAAAATGAGAGAGTGAGAAAATGAAAAAAAAAGAGTAAAGCTTAGAAATCGCTTAATCTGCTTTCATCATTATTTGATTTATTTCTTATGACATTTTCTATACAAATGAGAATAAGGTGACTGAGCTATTCGATGAAATAGTAGAAAACTTGACTAATGAAATCCCTTGACGAATATAGTTTTCAGTGAAGTAATTTGATGACAAGCAGGCTAGACCAACCGAACAAATGAAACAGATCGATCAATTATGTATTTATTTTACTAATTGAACTAGTAACACCTTCTATTACCCAAGAGGAAAGCTGATATGTATAATGAAATAAAAATTTAAAAGAAAAGAAAAAAAAAGAAAATGATCATTAGATTCGATATGTATGATAATATGGCCTCTAGATACTCTCGCTTTTGTTAACTAGTTCTACTACGATAGTTCATCAAGAACGAAGAGAACAAGTAGCTAATACCACTGCCCTTTTTTCAAAATCAATCATTTTTGTTAGTTCACTAAAGCTGAACAATAAGCGTTAATCTACTTGTTATTCAGACTGTTTTTCTCTCGTTCACATCGCCTTCTCTCTCTCTCTTTTCCTCTGCTTAACTATGTTTGCTTTGGAGCATCGAGATAAGAGACAGACTTCGTTAAAAAATGGCAATAGTAGTAATCGCCTAAAGACATAGTATATTTATACGAGGTGAATGGATCATCGCCTTCTATCATCGGTAGTAAAAATGACGCGTCGATCGCTTGCTAATATAACCATTGATGTTATTAGGAAAGGTCATTTTCTTTACATATATTTTTTTTCTCTCTCTTTCTCATGTCTTCTCTTTTCCTCGTTTTTTTTTGTTGTGTTCTGACCCTCGCACTCATGATAAAATAGACGAGCGAAAGATTCCACTCATTTTAAACATACACATATACACACACACATATATATATATATATATACGTACAACATATCGATATGAGCTGATAAGCTAACATTCTGACCAGTATTGTAAATGTGTTGGCGTGTAGATGCAATCACACATCTCATTTCTCTGTAGACATATATTTTTAGACGCATGTCAGAGTGTATGTCCAACGAACAAATTTTCCCCGAAAATAGTTTATAATCAATATATTTTTTTTAATTTCACAATTGTTTTGTCAATATATTCATTGTTTTTTTTATGACTCGGTACACATCGAGAATGTGAAATTAATACCTAAAAAAGCATTTCTTTCGTCCTTTTCTCTAATCGTTTTTTTTATATTTTAGTTACATTTGAAGCAAATAAAGGTAATAACGTTATTAATGTTAGAGAGCGTAGAGGAATTTGTCGATTGCAGGTGTGCGTTTATTGCTTAAGCAGAAACATCAATGCGAAGATTTATGAAGTATTTTAGAAGCATAGAGAGAAATAAATGACATTGACAAATTATTCTTTGGCTAAGAGTTTAACCTCGAGACGATGAGGCCACAAGGTTTCTAGCTATAAATTTGGCTTGTCGATGAATAATATAATCGTAATAATCCATCATTGACAGATATACTTCTAAATAACTGAAAAGAACCGTCAACTTATAGTCAATTGTACTGATAATATGAAAGAGAAAGAAAAAATCAATCTATCTTTATACTATTTTTGCTTCTCATTTTACCCCTGAGACACTCTATCTTTCTTGATTTTTATACGATATCGATATACGCATATATAGATATGTAGTCTCTTTTCCTATCAGTCTCTTTCATTTTTATTCTATCTTGATTCATTCTTTCGGTCGTTCATTCGTTCGTTCTTGCTTTATTTTTATCGTTGTCTCTTTCTCAACTTGTTGAGATGATGAGTCTGTTCGATGACCAGACAATAATATCACGTGAAATTAATGAATTGATCATCAACAACAGTCGTATCAACATAGAATACATTAAATCAGCGTTGGCATTTTTGTGTGGACGTGAAAATGCGTAATGAACTAAATGCATTGCGTCGAGGAGAGAAAGAACTATTCTCTCTCTCTCTTTCTTTCTTTCCTTTTCTTCTCTCTTTGGATATATTGGTTTGTAACCTCAACGGCTTACTATTACTACGAATGCTACAACGACCGTAACCACCATCGCGATAAAAGTCGATGTATTGGCAGCAACAAACGCACTACGTTTTCTTTTTTTCTTCTTTCTTTCTTTCTTCTTCAATTCAATTCTACTTTTCTTTTTCTCTTCTTTACATTTATTATGTGTAGAATACACACATATATTCACATACACATTTTGATAGGAGAAAAATGAAAATGAGAGGGAAAAAATTGTTGAGAGAGAGAGAATAAGAGAAATATAAAGAGAGTATCTAACAATTTTACTTCGGTGCTAACAACAGAATTTTTTGTTTTGTTTACCAATGCTGATGAATGAGGACAACGTTAATGTTGAATTAAGTTCAGTTGAAGAACGGAACAAACACTTTTTTCTTCTTTTCTTCTTTTCTTCTTTTACTACTCTTTGCCTTTCAATTTTAAAATTCCCACTTCGTTTTTTTTTCTTCTTTTCTCGTCGTCTATTCTATTCATCGACATCATCATCATTGCCGATAGGTATATGGATTGATTGAACATGCACAGGAAGGACAAGTATACCCATCACGTACTCTCACTTTTAAAGTTTCTTGCTCTTTTTTCTTCTTCTTCTTCTTACTTTCTCGTTCTCCGTTTTTTTTATTCAAATGTTACCCTCACAGTAGGTTTTAAGCGTCTGTTTCCTCTGACTGTGCCGTCGTTTCCCTGCCGACTAAGAATAATAATCGACTCGTAATTTATCTGCCGAAGTATGACTAATTTAGACGAGCCGATAAATGAATAGCATTAGAAAGAAGAAAAAAAAAACGGATCTCATTCATTGATCGATGATTACTAAAGTACTCGACACACGCACATACACGCACAAAAGGAATAAACTATTCATACGTACGTACATACGACATTTTTTTTTCTTCGATTTTCCAGACGCGTAGATCTCAAATCTATTGCATAATGAAATATAAACATGCGTTTTGATATAATTGCCATCTTTTCTTTCATTTATATTCTGTTCTATTCTAGATTATCGAAAAGTTGTTTTTCTTTTTTGATCATTGATGAAATAATTAATCAATAATAAACGACACAACGAAAGTTATTTATTATAGATTTCAGTTTTTTGTTTCAACTTAGTCAATCGACGAAGAATATCGGCATTCAATTAGTTCGATTAAATATTTGTGCAGATAATATATATATTTGTCTTTTTTTTTTGAAGGTAATTCAAATAAATTTTTTCTCTTTATCAATGAATCGATTTGTTTTCAGTTTTGTTTATTAAAAACAGAATTCAAATTAAAAAAAAATGTTTCGACCAACAATATTCTTCGCTTTATTCTTCATTATTTCCCTTTCATCAGCATCTGTACTTCGAAAATCTCTTTCACGTTCGCGTCGTCAAGATTCCGAACCATGTCAAGCAATTGAAGGTTTCGATTGTAAATGTTCATCTTATCGTCTATCATGCACGTCGAGTGGTGCGTTACCACAACAAATTAATGTTTTACAAGATGCCAAACAAAAATATCCATCGGTTGAATTAATTATCGAAGGCGCAGCAGACCAAAACGTTTACGATTATACATTCGAACCGGTTCAACAACTTTACAAACCAGACGCCGATATATTAGAACTTCGTGTTAAATTCGAAAAATACACCGCACTTCATTTGCATTCACCAGGTGTTTTCAATCGAGTTTTTCCTCCGACAACACCATCGAACGCTCGTAAACATTTGGTAAATTTATATTTCTCTTGTGAAATTGATCTTGTTTCTTTTTTTCTTCCTATTAGGCCGTTGAAATCTACAATCCACTCGTTCAACCCAATGATAATGAAAATCTTTTCGCGGGTTTAAATGTCGATTCATTGGAATTATACGTTCTCTATCCGTTTCGTGGAACATTTCAACAATTATTCAATGGTGCAAATATAAAAAATCTACGTTTAAGTGGCGGCGATGTTCGTTCGGATTTATCACAACCATTCAATGGAAATATTGGCCGATTAGAATTAGCTAAACAAGCTTCGCAATTGAACGTACAAAATTTTCCCGTCTATCCAGCACATGAATTGATTATCAATGCGTTCTATGTATCGGATTTTACAAGCGAAAATCCACCAGATTATTCGAATTTAAATGAATTACGTATTCACAGTTCGGAAAATGTACCTGCCAATGCTTTTCAACGATATCCAAATTTGAAAGTTCTATCTGTTTCAACGGAAAAAGAGATCGATCCACATGCATTCGACGGGTTATATAAATTAGAAAAACTAACAATTAAAGATACAAAACCGTCGCTTGAACTCTTGAATAGTTTATACGGTTTGAAAGAATTCGAAACCAATGTTGACAAACTTAGCGAACGAGAACAATGTGAATTAGCCGAAAAATTAGCTAATGGTCAAGTTGTTGTCCAAAGTAAAACACATCGATATAGATTCGAATTCCAATAAACTATTCACATCTATGACTTTTAGCTATTGAAAGTGGTCATCAATGTACTTGTGTAACAGCTTATTTGAACGCCGCATCGAACCGATATGCATGTGACGCACCCAATTGTGAACAATCATCATGTCCAGCTATTCGAAATAATTATGATGCAACAACACGTTCATTCAAAGCGCCACCAAAAATAAGTCGTGCTGACGGTTCGGATGCTTTCCGTCCCGCTGACGCTAAAGTTTATAAATCAGCATATAAAATCCCGGCTCAAGACCGAAAAAAAGTTCAACAAGACGCATCTGCAGCACCAGCATCAGACAACGATCAACAAAATGATGACGAAAATGAACAACCACAACAACAACCAGGTAAATGACCGAATAGAATTCGATTGAATCTGTTTGAGAAAAAAAAAGCCAAGCAAAATCGAACAATCTATCGGTTTATAACGATGATTTCAGGAGGTCAATCGCAAGAGAACATGAATCGAGAAGATGCACGTTCTCAATCGAATGAAAATAATTCATCTAATAAAGATAAAATCAATTCCGATGAGATTAAGAATGAAAGAATATTCGTAATGTCCGACTATGAAAATGACTATTACGATCTTTCACATAAACAAATGAAAAAGGACGAGGAACGTTTTCTTCCTAATCTAAATAATGGTACACATGCTAACATTTGATGCACACTGACGAATAATACTGCTTTGAGACTATTCATTCAAAGATAAATATCAAGACAATATTCATTTTTTTTGTTTGCTTATTTTTGATAATTGACACATTCTGAGACTAGAAAAACGGTATGCAAATGTCTGTATGATATATTTAGACTCAAATGGTCAAGACGGAGACGCAAATCAAGATGATAACAACCAAGAAGGTGGAAACAATGAAGGAGATGATAATTCGGAAAATACAGCAACCGCTGATGCCAATGAAGTTACCGAAGGTGTAGCCGGTGATGCAACGGATGCTCCACAATCTGGCGATGCTAAGAAAGGATGGAATTGGTTTTGGATTTTGGTCATCGGTGGAGCCATTGCCGGACTTCTTCTTATTGGTTTAATTGTATTCTGCGTAGTAAGACGAAAGCAAGGATACAGTCAAGCAGCAAGAGAGGAACCTGGCGCGCGTAAACCATAAATCTGTTCTAATTTCGTTTCATTTTCTTTTCTTGTTTTTTGCAAATTATTTGTCGTTTCGTCTTGTATTTGAAGAACTTTTTCATTTCTTTTTCTCGTCGGTGTTTCTCCGCACATTAGGCAAGAGCAAGTATTATTTCTTCAATGAAATCATAATTCTTCTTATAATTAGTTTCAATATTTCTCCTCTTAGCTTAGTATACAAACGAAATAAAAACAAATACATAACTACTAGGCGATTTTAATACATGTGTGTGTGTGTGCTTATTTGTTTGAGTTTAATCTTCTTTTGCTATTATTTCTTTTATTACTCACGTGATGAATTTTTGTGCTCTTTCGTGTTTATATTTCTTTTTTTTTCATATTGCTCTTGCTTTTCGTTTGTTATTAACACAAAATTATCTCTCTGTCTGTCTGTCTCTCTCTCTCTCTCTCTCTCAAATTTTCTTGTTCCTTGTTCGGTCATTCACATACATCAAGTATTTTGTTGTCGTCATTGCTGCCATTTTTCAGTTCATTTTCTCCCTTTACTTAAAGAAAAAAAAACATGATGAAAGAAGAAAAAAAAGGCCATTCTCGTAATTTATATTCACATCAGCTCGTCAATCGAAAACAAATAGATTAATCTCTGAATCGGTTTTTCTCTTTGTCGGCTAGAAAATAAAATATCAAGATATACGAGTATTCTTTCGCAAATATTCGAACAACGAAACTCGTAACGATAAGTTCGTTGATAATACGTTTTGATTTATTTTGCATAAATAAAAAATAATAGTTTTCTGTTTTCCTATGAATGATGTTTTTATAACTTAAATACGACAAGACTATTAGAGGAGAAAAAAAAATCGAACACTGGACGGACACATACATACATAAATAAAAAGATATTTTATATTTATATAAAGAAAGAAAGAAAGTCTGCACTGTATTGAATTTATTCTTAAATTTGCTAGTTAATTCTTTGTTTTTTTTATGGAAGTTGTAAATAATTCTTTTCAGCATAATAATCTTGAATTGTATCATAAATTTGTCGAATAGTTTTTATAAATACTTCATACTGATTCAGCATTTCAGCTTTTTCACCATGAAAAAGGATCTCATCCAATTGTTTACGAGATGGTAAAGCACGAAAGCCGACTTTGACTGTTGTACGTATAAAAAAACCATCTAAATAAACAAAACAAAAAACACAAGAAATAGACGAAAGAAAGAAAATAGATGAACGCACGATGATTGTATAATGTTGAATCGTAGGCACTCGTCGCAATTGCAACTGTACTATCCGATCCTGGTCGAGTGCTAAGACCTTGAAGAAATTCTTCGATAAAAATCAATGCTCGATGAAGTCGTAATAATGTTCGAGCAAAATTTTCTGGATTGCTTTTAATTAAATTCTTCTCCGTTTCATAATCGATACCTTTTTGTATAGTATCAAAATGCGGCGTGTCAGCATCGTCTTTATCAACAAAATTTTGTAGAATAGTTAATTTTTCTACAACATCATCTTTTACAAATTTAAATACATAACCAAGTTGATCAAAAAATCTACGAAAGAAAAGAAATTGAATGCGTCGAAATTTCTCAATGAAATTTCTACTTCAATAGTTCTCGATAGCCGTTTATATATTCTTGCGTATCTATTGGAGATTTTGGATTATCTGATTGTTTAAGTGCTGCAGTAAATGATTCGTAGACAAGATGAACATTGAATTCAGTTGATGTCGAATGATTTGTTTTGACAATAGGTTCGATAACATCAGCTGATCGAATAGTTTTCTCTTCGTTTGATGTCGTTTTTGTTAGACTATCAGTTCGCAAACGGTAGGTTTGATTCGAATTTGTACAATTAACATCAGATGTATCAACGGCAACAATAGTATCCATTTGTTCTCTTGTTGTTTTTTTCCTGATATTGAGAAAGGAAGTATGTTTCAACGAAAAAACAGAACAACAAGACTCAGCAAATAAATAAATAAATAAATAAATAAATAAATAAATAAATATTGATTTAAGTCGACGTTTTTATTTCGAATTAATTGCTAATGAAATCGAAAATAAAATCAATGAAAAACTATAGATAATGACTATTGACTGAATGGATAGTTTGTTCGTTCGAGCTGAAAAATAATAAAACTGGTTGTTAATCATACAAAACAAAAATAATCGATCTAACCAACAAAATAAACTCGATAGATGGCAATCATTGTCAGCAGATTTTCTTCAAAAGCCGACTACTATCATTTTAAATAATTATGTTTGCAAATTTCCTTGATGAACTCAATTATTCTATTTTGTTATAATTATTAACAAGTACTGCACATGCATGAATAATTGTGAATTTGAAAACGTCAAACATCTAATCCCTCGATTGATGTAGTAGCAGTGAGAAAAAAATTATCTCATTTATTTATTTATTTTGAATATTATTCATTTTTTTTTCGCTTGAGAGAATTATTCTTTTTTTTTTGCTTTGACTTTGAATCGTGTATTCATGTTGACACAGAAGAAATCGACAATTCTCTAGTCTTTCTATGTCAAATACGCTAGGAGGCATTTAGAATTAGTTTTTCATTTATCATGCAAAGATTAATCTTGAAATCAGGTTGCTAATCATAGAATATCGATGACGAACGGATTAAATACGATCTTTACGGACGTTTCAAACACATATTTTGACTCGAAGTGAATATATTTCAATCAACTGTCAACAAATATTACATACTAACAAGTCATGACAAACAAAAATGAGTAGGTGAATGTGATTGAATTGCAATTTATCTAGTACGTTATTTACAATTCAAAATTCTTCCTTTTTTTTTCTATCTAAAAGCAGACTCAAACGACTTATTATATGACATCTTACCGTAAATAGGAACTTTAAAATCTAATAATAATTTCGTAGAAACAGAAAGAAACGCAATTAAACATAATAGTTTTTTTTGAATATATATAGAGAGAGAATGATACTTGAGTTAGTGAATGCAAAGGAAATTAAAATTCATATTCTCGATAAATTTTTTTTTCTTTTCTACTCAAGACGGAACTAATTATCGTATTTTCTATATTTATTATTGATTTTTACGTGGAGGTGGCTTTATTATTATTAAAAAGCCGACATTTCTTCTCAAATTATGAGACATTCAGATTTTCGTCATCAAAATTAAAGATAATCGATATAGATATCTTGCAAACAAGGAAATGAGTCCATTTACGTAATCAACTAAAGTACATGTACTGTAAGATGACTTTAGAGGTTTTTTTTTGATTAATTAATTGTATGTTGAGGCTGATCTTTGATATTTTGTCTGCCTTCTTTGTTCTTATATTTCAATCGTTTTGTTTGATCTGCTTATAGAAAAATTTAAGTAAAAAAAAAAGGAATTTTCTTTTCCAACAGAATGTCGTTCTTTTTTTTCTCTCTCTCTCTGCTAACTGTCTTCTTACGCCCTGTTTTTCTTATATTATTTATTCGAACACATCGTCGCTACATTAATACTAATCATCATAGAAGTATAACATGGAAAAAAAAACATCAACAATAACAACAAAATAACGATAGTTCTCGTCGTATGTTTTGGCAAAGAAATATCTCATTTTATCGTGGATCAACAAAAACTTCTCGCCCTTATTTAATGATGTACACTCAGTATTATCCTATTTCGCATCGATAAACGATTCTATTCGTTCCTATTAGTTTGTTCGAGTTCTATGTGAGACCTTTTTCTCTCTCTTGCTCTCCTCGGCTTCATCATCATCATCCTGTTCTCGTTCGGTTTTTCTCGATGTTGTTATTGTTGTCATTGTTAGTCTTATTAGTTTTCACTATCATTAATATTATTCGCATTGATGATGAGCAGAATACGCAGACATATTATTTCGAGAGAATATTCTTTAGTTTCATGACAACAAAAAAGCAAGACTGATAAACAATTAATCTCTTCTTTAACACTTCGAAACATAAATCATCGTCACTGACATACTCGGATATTCGATCCAGGTCCAAATCGCACGTCTTTCTCTCGACACTCGGTTTCTTAATATTAGAAGAGAATCAGAGATAAGTAAGTATTTTCTTGCCCGAAAATGTCTGGGACATTGCCATCAGATTATTAAATGAATCTCAGATTGAATCAACGAGTCAAAATCCGTCGGTTTGCTTGATATACATATATTTATATCCCTGTTGTTGTTTTTTCTTGCATTCACCAGCAGATGTTTAGCATCAAATAGAGAGAGAGAGAGAGTCATTAAAAAGAACCGTCAAAAAAGAAAAAAAAGAATTCAACTTGATTTCACATAGTTATAAATCTTGTCTAATTAGGCTGGATTTTTTCCAGTCAGTGAATATTTACTAACAGCACCTATTCATCTAAGCATGTTTTTTTTTCTAATTTTTCTCTTTTTCTCTTCGTATCAAACAACATTTCCTTCTTTTTCTAAGTATGTCTCTCTTTTTCCTTTTTTTTTTATTCTCTTCTGTTTTCTATCATCTATTTAGTATTTTTCCGAGGCATTGAGTGAGTGAGCGGAAAAAAAACTGAACTTGCTCTTCTTTCGTTCGTTCTCATTTCTTTTTCTTGTTCTTCTTCTTCGTATATATTTGTTTTAATGAACAACTCGACATGGGTACTTTACTGCGGTCTTCTACGTTGTTACTACGGCTTGTTCTTTCTCATCATAATCATCAAGATTACAAACAGTATGCAGCACGAAACACGACAGAATAAAGAAGCCATTCATATAAACGGAAAGCACAAGAGACAATCTTTGCTATTGAAATGATGAGATACGACATTGAAATAATGAAGAAGATCAGTCTATTCGATTTGCTTATTCTGTTCTTTTTGTTTTAGATATTCAATTCATTAGCTTATTTAAAATAGTTCGATCACATATATTAGTCAACAAGATTCTTTTTCCCATTTCTCCTCGTTAGCAAATAAGAAAAACTCGTGAGACAGGACGGTAGAAAGCACATCGAATTTATTTATTATTCTGTTCTCTTGATGGTTCTTTATTATGGTTTGTTCGCTCTTGAAGCAGCGAATAATACGATCGCTGCAGCTACAGCTCCCTCAACAACAACAACAAGATCAACTATTTCAAGAACAGGATCTGATCGCATAAGTTTACCACGACATAACAAGTACCTATCGAATTCAGTCAACAAAATACCATCATCCTCATTGTCATCATCAAATTCATGGATTTATACTGAAGATTTACGCAAACGTTTCGAAGAACGTTATGCCGATTGTCGTTATGTGTTCGTACCCGTTTATATCGATCGAAAAACTGGCCGTCATAGTCATAGTACGACAGCTCTTATACCGCAAACAATCAATCGTGATAATTCATGGATTTATACACGTTCTCTACGTGATCATGGCTTTTATTCAACAACAAATATGTCATCATCCGTTTGCTGTGTTACTAATCATGGTTTTATGCGTGATGAATTACCTGTAAAAAAAGATTTGAAATCAAGACTTTTTAAACGTTCATTGTCAGTCAAAGACAAGAGAACGCCCTCGACAACTAACGCGAT
>Ga0209922_103018_pt1 | contig 13856 bp, 12 predicted proteins | sample ThiBiot_500_biof_FD_183946 | JGI IMG/M metagenome (GOLD analysis project Ga0209922, IMG submission 183946) | Wastewater bioreactor microbial communities from Cape Town, South Africa - Thiocy_expt_500_biof (SPAdes) | ecosystem: Engineered > Bioreactor > Thiocyanate-remediating > Anaerobic-Aerobic ...
TGTAAATATCGTCCGAAATTTAGACGACCAGCACTCGTCTAATTTCCTGTCAATGGATCGTATAGCTCACAATCAGGAACACCAAAAGTATCTTCATCGAAACCACCAACGACTAAGACTTTTCCACTGTTCAAAACAGTAGCTGTATGCAATTCTCGTGGGATCCTCATAGAACCGGTATAAGTCCATGCTAAACAAATCATTTTAATTTTTTCTAAAGTTTCAAACCGTTATAATTTCAATATTTAAGAAGAGATCGACACAATATCTAACTCAGTACTATCTTTAAGCTTTCTATATACCTTATGAATATTCTGAATTTATCAAAACAAAACAAAATTGCCTGAATTCGTTGGTGTCACTGGTTTCAAATTCCTTGATGAAACGATAATGATATTGCAAAACAAGAATAATATTGTCAAAACTATCAAAATATTGAATAATGATTAGAAAATTGTTGTTCATTTTTCAATGAAAACTCACAACACATATTTTCGCAAAACATAATAAATTCTCTTCTTCGCATTCGGTAAATTGAGAAATACTGAATATTTGACTATTGATAAGTACTTTATATACATCACCTATTATTTTTAACATATAAAAGTAAATGCTTTAATGTTATCAGTATAGACGAAAATAAAGAATCCAAAGGACAGTGTAAGAGAATACTCTACTTTCAATATGTTAACAAAACAAAACGTTCTACTTTGTTTTTCGTTTTTTTCTTAATAATTATTGTTTTGATTTAAATGAGTGTTTCTGTAGATAAATTTAATTTAGTAGAATAGTTAGGTGCACACATGCAAGTACATTTTGTACTCTATTGTACTGTCGTGCATTCTGCGATGTCGACTGGCAGTTTGCCTAAAAAAGGATGAAAAATCCGCAGTACATGACAGTGTATTATATTGTAGCTTGTGGCGATAAAAATGTGAAAATACAGTAGAGGAGATCAGAGTACATTATCACCTATTCATGATATATGATTGACGGATTTTCACAATGTGTGATAATTTCTCAAAGATTATTCCTTTGAGAATAACAAATAAAAGTTATACGAAATTCACTTCTAATCACCACTCGAGATCTCGTAGTTCTAGCGCTTATATAAGCTAATAATTAAAATATCAACACTTCTTGAAACTCAATGAATAGCCAATATATGTACTGTAACGACATACTTATCCTTAGAATCCAAATCGATTTGAAATTATTTTATTGAGAAAGTTAGAAATCTTTTCATTTATTTTACCTGTAATCTATTGAAATTAGTCTTCTTCTCTATTCTCCTTTCGATCAAGTGAAATTTGATTTATTTTTCATTTTGTACGGAATTCAAAGCACATAGCATATAAAGAAAATAAAAGTTCATGCAAAAGCGATCAGTTTCAAATCTTCAATGGATTTCTTTAGTCTTGACCGTTCTTAAAAGCTTCTTAAGTGGTATGATTCTCTTACGCAATATCTTTTGACGTTTCTTCTCATCCGAATACATGACAGCTTCCTTCGATGAATTATATACCATGGAACTCATTGATGCTTTACGATATTTTTCTGCTATAAAAGTTTCAACAGTATCACTCTCGTGACTTATCGTTGGATCATATAATTCTGTACTGTTGTAACCAATATAATTGATATCGCATCTGCCAGCAGCTAATACTTTTCCATTTGGTAACACTGATATCGTATGCATAAACCTGTTCTCGTTCATGGGAGATTCAGTCCAAGTTCCTGTTGCTGGATCAAACACCTCAGAAGTTCCATCCATATTTCCAAGATCAATATTACCGGCAGCAACTAACACTTGCCCATTTGGTAATACTGTTGCTGCATGGCCTTGTCGACATTCGTGCATGTTATTGGTTAAAGTCCAACTTCCTGTTGACGGATTATACAACTCAGCACTTTCGCATCGATGATCATAATATCTGCATGCACCTGTGACTAAGACTTGTCCATTTTTTAATAAAGATGCGGTATGACAGTATCGTGACACATTCATATTATCAGTTATGGTCCAGTTGCCTGTTAATGGATCGTAAAGTTCGGCTACACTTATTGGAGGGTCATTAAAGCCCTCATAATCACCTCCAGCAACTAACACTTTTCCATTTAGTAATACGGTTGCTATATGCCATGCTCGAGGATATTGCATCTTACCTGTCATTGACCAATTGCCCGTCGATGGATCATATAATTCGCATGAATCTCTATTACCGGGAACATCATTATACCCTCCCGTAACTAACACTTTTCCATTTGGCAATACCGATGCAGTATGACCAGCTCGAGCAACATGCATACTATTAACCCGCTTCCAAACATTCATTTTAGGATCATACAATTCGGCACTATGTAGGATCATCAAATTGAATCCACCAGCAATTAATACTTCTCCATTTGGTAGAAGTGAAGCTGTATGCCCCAAGCGAGCAACTTCTATATTACCACCAATTGTCCATTTTTCCGTCGATGGATCATATAGCTCGTACTCTGACGTTGCGCCCTGTTGCATTGTAATCATGCCACCAACAACTAGCAATTTTCCAGTGGGCAAAAGCGTTGCTGTATGAATACATCGCGGAGTCTTCATAGAATCACTGTAATTCCATGCTAAAAAATGTCATTTTAATTTGCTCTAATGCGTCTAACCGTTATAATTTCAACATTTAAAACACAAAATTACCAGAGTTCGTTGATGAAACGATAATGACATTGCAAAACAAGAATAATATTGTCAAAACTATCAACATATTGAATAATTAATAGAAAATTATTGTTCATTTTTCAATGAAAACTCACAACAAATATTTTCGCAAAACATAATAAATTCTCTTCTTCACACTCGGTAAATTGAGAAAAGCTGAATATTTGACTACTGATAAGTACTTTATATGCATTACCTATTATTTTTAACATACAAAAGTGGATCTCTTTGTGTTATCAGTATAGAAGAAAATAAAGAATCCAAAGGACAATATAAGAGAATACTCTACTTTCAATATGTTAACAAAACAAAACGTTCTACTTTTTTGTTGTTTAGAGGCGCGCAAAAACAAGTAAAGCTTGTAGCCTGAAAATCAACGGATTTTATAGTATAGAATAGGTGGCAATCTATTGTCATGCACTTAGATATATTCTAACATTTTAGTCTGAAATTCTTAGAATACGTTGATACTCAAAAACATAAAGTAGAACGTTTTGTTTTGTTAACATATTGAAAGTAGAGTATTCTCTTACACTGTCCTTTGGATTCTTTATTTTCTTCTATACTGATAACACAAACGCATCTACTTTTGTATGTTAAAAATAATAGGTAATGCATATAAAGTACTTATCTGTAGTCAAATATTCAGTTTTTCTCAATTTACCGAGTGTGAAGAAGAGAATTTATTATGTCTTCCGAAAATATGTGTTGTGAGTTTTCATTGAAAAATGAACAACAATTTTCTATTAATTATTCAATATTTTGATAGTTTTGACAATATTATTCTTGTTTTGCAATATCATTATCGTTTCATCAACGAACTCAGGTAATTTTGTGTTCTAAGTGTTGAAATTATAACGGTTAGACGCATTAGAGCAAATTAAAATGACATTTTTTAGCATGGAATTACAGTGATTCTATGAAGACTCCGCGATGTATTCATACAGCAACGCTTTTGCCCACTGGAAAATTGCTAGTTGTTGGTGGTTCGATTTCATTGCAACAGGACGCAACGTCAGAGTACGAGCTATATGATCCATCGACGGAAAAATGGACAATTGGTGGTAATATAAAAGATGCTCGCACGGGGCATACAGCTTCACTTCTACCAAATGGAGAAGTATTAATTGCTGGTGGAGTCAGTTTGATGGCCCTAGATAGTGCCGAATTGTATGATCCTAAAACGAATGTTTGGAAGCGGGTTAATAGTATGCATGATACTCGATTTGGTCATACTGCATCGGTATTGCCAAATGGAAAAGTGTTAGTTACGGGAGGGTATAAGAATGCTCTCGGTAATTATAGAGATTCATGCGAATTATATGATCCATCGACGGGCAATTGGTCAATGACAGGTAAGATGCATAATCCTCGAGCATGGCATACAGCAACCGTATTACTAAATGGAAAAGTGTTAGTTGCTGGAGGTGATGGTGAGGAGTTTAATGTGCCTCCACTAGGTGAAGCCGAACTTTACGATCCATTAACAGGCAACTGGACCAGAACTGATAATATGAATGTGTCACGATACTGTCATACCGCATCTTTATTAAAAAATGGACAAGTCTTACTCACAGGTACATGCGCCCATTATGATAGTCGATGCGAAAGTGCTGAGTTGTATAATCCGTCAACAGGAAGTTGGACTTTAACTAATAACATGCACGAATGTCGACAATTCCATGCAGCAACAGTATTACCAAATGGGCAAGTGTTAGTTTCTGCCGGTAATATTGATCTTGGAAATATGGATGGGACTTCTGAGGTGTTTGATCCAGCAACAGGAACTTGGACTGAATCTCCCATGAACGAGAACAGGTTTATGCATACGATATCAGTGTTACCAAATGGAAAAGTATTAGCTGCTGGCAGATGCGATATCAAATATAATGGTTACAACAGTACAGAATTATATAATCCAATGATAAGTCACGAGAGTGATACTGTTGAAACTTTTATAGCAGAAAAATATCGTAAAGCATCAATGAATTCCATGGTATATAATTCATCGAAGGAAACTGTCATGTATTCGGATGAGAAGAAACGTCAAAAGATATTGCGTAAGAGAATCATTCCAATTAAGAAGCTTTTAAGAACGGTCAAGAATAAAGAAATTCATTGAAGATTCAAAACCGATCAATTTTCCATGAACTTTTTTACAGACTTTTATTTTTCTTTATATGCTAGGTGCTTTGAATGCCTTAAAAGCACCCTCAAATCAAATTTCGAACAACAACGTTTTTCGAATGGTTTCCTTTTTCGCGACCTACTGCTTTTATTTAAAAAAAAACTTCAACGTAACACGATTTTTTACTTTATTAAAGCTGTTTGATACACGATTGAATTTAGTAATAAAATTTTTCAAGATAGACATAGCCAAACTATCTTGATTTGTACCTGGTTCGTCCGCTAGTAAAAAAATAAACAGGTCAAATAATATTCGAGAAATGCAACTCAACTGATTAAACTTTCGTATGATTGAAAATGATTTTTAGTGATTTTCTGTGATTTATTGGTGATTTTTAAATGATCTGAATCAGTTGTCACCACCCTGAACTATATGCACAACAACTTATCGATGAAAAATTGAAGAAACAAAAGCGCAATAGTGTTAATTTTTCTTCATCAGGACTGACCGTGATGAAGATGATCCTGTTGTTCAATTAAAAATAAAAACGAATTCATGCGTTTTAATCGTTACAAAATTATTTTTTATTTGTATTACTCAAAAGCTTTAGTTACTCATTCTTGTATCTCGCCTTTCTATCCTTCTATTGAACATTTATCAATAGAAAGAATGAATACAAGAAAAATTGAAAAACTGAAAAAAAAAACAATACAAAAAGAGAAGGAAATTGTATAAAAGGATCAGGTAGGAGGATTGAGGAGAGCTTGAGCTGATGGCGGCGACTCTGACGCTGCTATTGTTGAAGAACTGGGATCTTGTTCAACATAAAAGAAGAAACAAAACATGGATTAATACATAGAAGAGGGTGAGATCAGTCTGTAAAAATGATATTTGAGACATCTTTCAAAGAAAATTTTTACTATTTGGGGCTGTTGAAGGACGGGATGGTACTAAATAGAGGGAGACCGGACATTGAAACGGACTTCAGGGATGTTGCTGGATCGATGAAACCAAGGACAGCAGCGCCGAAAATTACAGCAGAACATCGAAAACGAACCAATGTCAGTTAACAATTGCTATTGCCATTCCGTTAAAAATCTCCTATTTATATCTTCACATGATCTTTTGAACTAACTACAAACAGTAGAAATACGAGCGAATCAACGACAATCATGGAATGCAGGTCAATATATAGAAAGCTAGAGTAATAGCTACGGTCACCATTATGACGTATGATGAGATACTTCGGTTTATTTATTCATTCTATGAAAATTTCATGGCACCGAAAATGTGAGAATTTATATATCCATTCATGTTCTTGCTTAGTATATTTTTAATAGGTTAAACCATAGAGAGCTGTTTGTTTTTTTTTGCTTCATCATTAACAAGAAAAGTTTTAAAAAAAAAGAGAGAAACTACATCACGATTGAATGAAGACAATAAAAATAAAAACAAATTAAGAAAGTTTTTTTGTCTTGCTGAAGAGAGTATCGACCACTTTGGACATATTCTGAATGATGGTCAATGCATCTTGATACTGTGTATCGGTTGCTGGCTCATCAAAGATGACAACATTCGACGAGCCTTGATCAAGAATTCCACTTAGTTTTTTATCTAAGATCATTTGAGAGAGTTTATTCTCGACAATATCCTATGAATAAGAATTCTTAAAAAAATATGAATTATTTTCACTATTAGATTTACTTGAGGTAAATTAATTAAACGTGCGATATGTTCGATTTGAACGTTTGAAAATGGTTCGAGAAGACGACTAAGATTTTGTTCAAGTAAATTGTCATACAAAGTATCCAAATGTGAATGAACCACTGGATCATCAGATAATTCAGTTTTATAATCTTTTAAAGCCTAAAAATAAAATTCGTCTTTCAAAAAAAAAAGATTTTTCCATTATTTGCAATTAAACCTGTTGAAAATCGGCTAATGATCGTTTTTTACTTGCTTGTGCAATGGCTTTCATCGCTTCAACATCACGACCACCATATTTAAGTGCTAATTTAACGGACATAAGTGCATTAACATCATCGGGTCTGAAAATTCAATAGATAGATATATAGAAGACAAACTCATTAGCATCAACATACGCATTCATCATCACTTTCGATAATAACATGTATTTAAGTGCTGTTATTCCTTTATTACTATTGATTTGATCAAAGCCTTCGAATGCTTCGTAGAAATAGGAGAATGCCGTTTTAAAATCTTTGTCTTCGGCAGCATGAAGAATTCCTTAACAATTCAAAATAACTTCAATTTCATAGTTTCTTTTTCTAAATTACCTGATTGTAAATCAAGACTTGCTTGAAGTTTAGGCGGCGTATAGATACCATTAGCTGTTGTTCGAGCTGATGTTAATGCCGCTCTAATCAATTGAATTCATTCAATACAATCGAACTGATCAAATTGTTATTCGTTTACCTGGCTTTTTGTAAATTACTCAATGCAAAATAAGTTTTACTTTCGAATAATTGAACTTCGACAAGTAATTGTTTGTCATCGAGTTTCTTTAATTCTTTGAGTAATTGTGAACCTAAAGCTAATGCTTCATTGTATCGACCAGTATCGTAATAAAGTGCAACAAGACGTGCCTAGACAAAGGGAAAGAGAAGTTTTCTGTTTTGAAACTCAAAATTGTTCGTCTCTACTTCGAGTTCTTGTCGAAGAAATGTTCGATTTTCACTCTTTGCCCATTCGATATTTTCTTGGCATAATGAAACCTAAACAAAAACATTATTAAAAATGAAAGTCAACAAAAAGAAATCATTAATTTACTTCTTCACCAGTTCCAGCTTCCATATCAAGAAAAAGATCGACAAGAGTTCGAACAAGTTTCGCAGCTTTAGCTCGACTGACAAGTGCGAGAAATGGTCGAGTTGTTTTAATTAAATTTGCCAATGCTAATCAACCAAAAGAAGATAGTCATTTCATTTGAAAAATCACCATCGTACCTTTAGCATCTTTAGTTTCCTTGAAAACTCGACCGAGATTAAGAATAGCTGATTCTTTAATTCGTACACCTTCTTCATCGTCATCTTTTACATCGAGTTTAATTAATTTCTCTAGTAAATTTCGAGCTGTTTTATAATCTTTTGCATTCAATGCTGTTTCAGCTTCTTCTAAATCGATTTGTTCAGCTGTTTTCGGTTTGTCAGTTGTTGTGTCTGTTTGAATACCTGTCATAGTTAATCTACAATTAATAAATAAATACTTTATTATTATTAATATTATGGTTTTGTTTTAAATCTACGAATAAAATTCTCTCTTTACAAACAAAAAAAAGGAACTAGAAGATACATATATTGACTCGTTTCAAAGGTAAAATGGCATATCATTAGTAGATAACCATGTATATTGACGGAGAATTTCATTGATAATTAAACGGTTTTCTTTCAAACAACTTTCAGCGTATAAATGCGCACGAAATATTGTTTGAAGATCATCGGTACGTGTGCACGTTTCTTGACTAAGTGATCGACTACGAAGAATAACCTCTAATAATGATAAATAACCAGTTGTTGCCTAAATACGAAAAAAAAACCAAAAATGAATCTTTTGTATTTGTTATTTTGTTTTACTTCATCGGAAACTGCTCGATCGGATAGTTCTCGGCTGATAATCTCGACGATTAAACGTCGATCTGAATCGAATAAAAGTGCGTCACTTGTTGTGCCTTGATCACCGAACAGATCTTTGAAAAACTTAACAACTGAATTTATTGTTTTACATTCAATTGGATCAACTAATCGAACAAGAAAACATTTCAAAAACGACATTTTCTTGTCAAAAAATCTCCTACCACTTCGATTGAACAATAAAATCAATCGTTCGATCAATTTCCGACAAGATAACTGTTCATTCACAGCTAATAATGTCAACATAATCGGATTTTCATTTGACCGATCAAAACGTAGATTAAGCGAGAGTATAAACTTAATACATGTCAATACTAGTGTATCATCGTCACCATTATTTTCAATTAAATCCAAAATACTTTTCAGAAAAACACAATTTAATAATTGACCTTTTCAAACAAACAAACAAACTGCTATTTGATCATTGAAATCAAATCTTTTTTTACCATAACTATGCACCGGAAATGGTTCATTCGTCAAAAGCAGATCTGTAAGCAATTGCAATGCACAAATCACTGTTTGTAGAGTATTGTCACCTGAAAATCATCGATAAATAAGAATTCTTTTGTCACGAATCAAATAACAACAACGACAATGAGTGCGAGCAAAGGACACGGTGTTAGACAAAAGCCACTACATATACGCATGCAATTACTATTTGTACTTGTTTGAATGATTCGAATGCAATTTGCAACGATGGGATGATCGATAACATTGCTTATGGAAAATGTTCGATCGATTTGACAAAGAAGGTGAACAATGTCACAGAGAATACCATGAATTTCATTTCCCACATTCTAATTAAATCAATAAGTACATAAGAACGAAAACAACAAACAAACAAACAAACAAACCATTCCAGTTAAATTCATCAGATCAGCTATGAGTATTCTTATATCTTGTTGTTGAATTAATTTCGAAAAAAGAGAACAATTGAGATTGACATGAGACAACTATAAACAAACAAATAAACATGAGAAAATCTGATTATCAACTTGACGTTTTCTTTTTTTGCCTTGAGGCAATTTGTTATTGACGAAGTCAACTGTCCTGACAAATAAAAACGTTCTCACAAGAGAAATCTGTCTTTTCGTGACCTTGATTGATGAGAGATTTATTCAACCGGAAATCAGTTTCCGAGAATTCAAATTATGAGTTAGACGCGCGTGTTCTTACCAATAATTCTCGAAATTGACGAATACTTTCGAACAAAATATTCGCATCACGTCCTAATGTATAATTTCGTTCTTCACAGTCATTTGCACATGAACTTATGGTTTCAAGTAATCGTCGAAACCGACGAAGATCAGGATGATCATCACTTCGATCGAAACGCTAGACAAGAAAAAAGTTCATTTGTGTTTTGTTTTATCTTCGATTTTTCGAAATTCCAATTACTTGAACCGCTTTCTCGAGATCCGTCCATTGATTATTATGAATTTGTACTTGAGATAAATAGGAAATTAATTTGGAAGATAATTGTGAACATGTAACATAACTTGCATGTGTTGTCGAATGTATTAATGAAATCATATCACTAATAATTTCATCTGAACGATCGATTTCATCAATATTATCATTGCTGGCTAATATTGATTCATTCATTGTTTTTGGATTTTCAATCGATAGAAAATAACTACCATAGAAGACCAAAGCAGACGAAGAAATAATGACGAATGCGTCGCCAAGTATGTTCGTTAATTGACAACAACTGTAGCGGCATCAATGTAGAAGAGAAAAAAATATGTTATTTCAACAATTAACGCATTTCATTGGTCGAAATTTTGATCAATAAAAGTCTTTGTCTTTCTATTTGCTCTCCTGCTTATGTGATCGCTTGTTTACTCAGTCTGTCTGTCTGTCAACATTCGTTCGTCTCGATCAATCGGTGATATAATCAGATCTTTTTCACCTCATTGTTTCTTCGGAAGACGGCAATATGGTAGTACATGATCGTATGTATTCAAAAGTTCTATTGTTATTGAAAATAATAAAAAAAAACTTGACTTGTCATAGGTGATGTTAATCGATTTGCTGATCGAAGTCGTGAACTTTGGTCGGAACGAACGATGTCCGAATCGAAATATCGTGAAAGCAGTTCGTTTTTCTCATCGAACAATTTATTTTCTCTCTAATTTGATTTTCAATAGGCTTTCTACGTTGTTGTGGAAGTTGTCCATTTGCATCATTACTTGCATTCCTTTTAACTCTAACTGGTACAGGTATTTGTTGTGGATGTTTATACTATTCTGTTCAAGAAACAATCGAACATATCAATACGGTATTTGAAATCGAATATATCGATAGAGATTGGTAGGAAATCAATTTGAAATTTTCGTTTTACATTTTGTTGTGATTGTAAAGGATTCGAATATTTCATCTTGCATTTATTTTCATTGCATCGATCATGGGTGGTTTTGCGTTGATCTTATTAATTGTCGGTTCATTAGCAACGGGTGCAACACGTCATCAAGTTTACACAGGTTTTCGTTCGCGTCTCGGCGGTCGTATTGCAACAGGTTTCGTAAGTATTTCGACGAACGAATAAAAAAAACAGCAGAACACATTCTTATCTCTATTCTTTTTCCTAGTTTTCGATGATTGTCTACGTTCTTCTGCTTATCTGGTTATTCACAATGTTGATTTTGATTTTGCCATGTATAGCGCTGTATATTCTTAAATATCGTTGTCTCGAAGCGTGGAGTAGTTCGACGCTCTCAGGTTTTCCGAATACAGCATCGCCTATGCTATGTCTTACGCCAGGAACCTACGGCATACCAGTTCCGAAACATAAACCAGATGCAAAAGTTTGTCAACAACGATTCAGTGAATTGTGTACTTTGACAAATTACACGCCACGGTATTTTGCAGCATTAGTCGGATCGTTTTTTGTTGTCATGGGTTTGGTATGATGATGAAATTCGAATGAAAACAATGTTTTTTTTTACATATGTTTGGTTTTGTTTTAGATTCATTTTCTTTGCTGTTTGGTTGCTAATTATGCTCATATAAAAGATGGCAGAAAATTACACGATTACGAAGAAGCCATTCGTGAAGAACTCGAAATTTCTAAACTTCATCACGGCTAAATCAGATAATCTCATTTATTTCTTGTAAAATAATCTCTGGGTAGAAAAAAAAACAAATCTTTCTTTTGTCAGATATGCTAAACTTAATCAAATTAATCATGTCTTCTTTTCTGTAGTGTGTGTTCATATTATCAGGTTTTTCACTTATTAGCTTCAAGCTGTTCTTCTTTTTCTTTGTTTTTTTGTCAACCAAGTGCCTTTTTCACTTGACATATCAATATCTATATTGTCTTATCTTTGAATGAATAAAACAACTAAATTACATTCAGTTTACTTTTCTGAATATACACATCTATGAACTATTATAGATAAACATTTGTTTTTGTTTCTTTGTTGCAAGTATTAACGTATGTTCGAAGCAATAATAGCCTCGTTACTCAAAGGTTATGTTGCTCGTTATGTTGATATAAATGCTGATCAATTATCCGTTCAATTACTCTACGGTCGACCGATTGTAATTGAAAATTTAACATTTCATAAAAGTGCACTTAATAATGATATTCAAACAAAATTAAAGCTGCCAATTGAAATTGAATCGTTACATGTCGAAAAGATTCAATGTTCGTTTGTTTGGAGTTCGTTATTTTTTCGTTCATCATCAGCTGCATTTATAATTAAAATAGAAAATGTTCGAGCCATAATTAAACCGATTATACTCGATGAAAATGATAGTCAACAAAATGACGATGTTGTTGAAGAAAATCAACTAGTAAAAAAACAAGATCGATTAGATTTATCTGAACAACAATTAGAAAAAGAATTCGAATATCTCGGACAAATAAAATCATCCGGTTGGAATTTAAAACGTTTGGCATTATCGTTTCTTGAAAAGATTCAAGTCGAAATACTTAATGTTCATATTAGTTATCAAAGTTTTACTTCGGACAATACGCCGTATAATGTCGGACTGTCATTTGATAAGGCACAAATTTCCAATGAACTATCGAATGAAAATATGAATAAGAAAATCTTTCAAGTACATAATCTTGCATTTTATGTCGATTCACAGACTAATTCGTCGTCATCTCATTCGTATATTCTTGTTCCATCGAATTCGATTCAAATCGAATTAACACATAATTATATTCGATCGGCGTTAGTCAATCGTCGACAGGCACGCTACGAATTAGAATGGAAATTCGATGATTTAAAACTTCAAACAAATGCTGAACAGATTAAAATCCTCTCCGATGTCATTCAATTTATTCAATATGCGAATACACATCGAAAGTTTATCACCGATCCCAGTCGGCCAAGTGCACAAATTTCATCGCAATCAGCTCGTGCTTGGTGGCGTTACATAACTCTTGTGATAATTCGAACGCAAAACTATTTAAAAACGCCCGTATCAACTGAACAAACGCAAACAACAACCACATCCAGTAAATTCTGGTTCAATACAAAATTATTAGAAAAACGTTTAGGACAATTATGTACATACAAACGTTTGTATCGTTTATATCTCGATAGTAAATATCCTAAACGTTCGACAATCAATCAATTCACTTCTCAAGATCGTTCACTAATGACTGAAATCGAGTCGGAATTCGATCTTGATATTCTCTTGAAAATTCGTCGATATGTTTTTCGACAACGAGCTGAATATCACGTCGAGACTCATGAACCGACGAGTTCATGGTACATGAGCTATGCGAAATGGATCGGCACGAAAACAGTCGATCTTCTACGAACATCAACGCCGACTGATGTCAATCAAACGATGATTTCGACAGCAAATCCTATTGCACCATTGAATGAAAACGATAGAAAACTACAAGAACAAGTCAGTACTTTCATTGCACAATCGTTGGAAGATGAAGATCTATCTCAACGACGACGAGATGCTTTGTATTTACGTTTGAAATTTGTTCTACGATCAGTTCAAATTGATTTACTTGGAAACAATGAGATTTTGTTTAATTTTTCATTGAATAACGTTTCAGTATTGACAGAACTACGACCAAGACATGAGTCCGTTCTGTTTTATCTTCGATTGGATGATTTAAATATTTGTGATCGATTACGAACCGATGCATTTTCGAATATTGTCTGTCCAAAAGAACGAACATCGGAATCATCGTTTGGTGCTCAACGTGCGCCTGTATTTGAATTATCCTATGAAATCAATCCTCCAATGCAACAACCGAAAAGCAAACGACTGGCATTTATAATCGCTGTTCGAAGTCGTGGTCTATGTTTCGTTTGTTGTCCGATTTCAGTCGAACGTTTACGCAGTTTTTTTACATCGGCTTTTACACAACCATCGTCAATTCCTT
>Ga0209922_103026_pt1 | contig 13846 bp, 10 predicted proteins | sample ThiBiot_500_biof_FD_183946 | JGI IMG/M metagenome (GOLD analysis project Ga0209922, IMG submission 183946) | Wastewater bioreactor microbial communities from Cape Town, South Africa - Thiocy_expt_500_biof (SPAdes) | ecosystem: Engineered > Bioreactor > Thiocyanate-remediating > Anaerobic-Aerobic ...
CCGCCACTGGACCGACGGCGCCACCACCGGTTTCCTTATCCTCGCCGACGGCACGACGCGCTCGCTGCGTACCGTGCCGACCCGGCGCGAGGGCAGTGACGCCGTGCGCAAGAAGGGCACCGCCATCTACGAGGTGCCCGAGCACCCGCCGGTGCCGGTGTCGATCGTTCCCTGGCCACAGGACGTCGCGGTTTCCGGCCGCCGCACCGCACCTGCCGGTCTTGCCCCGATCTCCTCGGCGGTCGGCAAGTCCGCCGCAGCGGCCTTCGGCAAGCTGACCGAAAAACTGTTCCCCGGCGAAGGCCTCGTCCGTCCGGCGCATGAAGGCGGCTTCCCGGTCGAGCTCAGCGTCGGCGCCGGTGGCAAGGAAGGCTACGCCATCGAGTTCTCCGCCGAGCGCGCCCGGATCGTCGGCGAAACCGAGACCGGCCTGCTCTATGGCCTGATCACGCTCGGCCAGATCCTGCGCGGCGCGCGCCTCCATTTGCGCCAGTTCAACTTCCCTACCGCCGGCCGTATCGAGGATAGACCGGCGATGGCGTGGCGCGGCAGCCACCTCGATGTCGCCCGCCGCTACTACGCCAGGGACGAGGTCGAGCGCTTCATCGCCATCCTCGCCTGGAACAAGCTCAACGTGCTGCACTGGCACCTGAGCGACGACGAGTCCTGGCGCGTCGAGATCGATGCCTACCCGCAGCTCACCGGCAAGGGGGCCTGGCGCGGCTACGGCATGCCGGTGCCGCCGCTGCTCGGCTCCGGGCCCGAGCGCACCGGTGGCTATTATTCGAAGGCCGATATCCGTGACATCGTCGCTTTCGCCGGCGAAGTCGGCGTCGACGTGGTGCCCGAGATCGACATGCCGGGCCACTGCTATGCCATGCTGCAGGCCATTCCGGCGCTGCGCGACCCGGGCGAGAATGCCCCGTATTATTCGATCCAGAGCTTCCCCAACAACTGCCTCAACCCGGCGGTGGAAGCCACCTATGGCGTGGTAGAGGCGATCATCGACGAGATGGTCGAACTCTTCCCCTCGCGCTATTTCCACGTCGGCGCCGATGAGGTGCCCGAGGATGCCTGGCATTCCTCGCCGGCGGCCAACAAGTTGCGCAAGGAACTGGGCGTCACCGGCGCGGCGCCGCTGCAGGCCCGCTTCCTGCAGCGCCTGCAGACCTATCTGACCTCCAAGGGCAAATTGACCGGCGCCTGGGAAGAGGCCTCGCATGGCGGCGGCATCGACAAGGCCAATTGCTACCTCGTCGGCTGGAAGACCCAGGAAGGCAGCCAGCAACTGGCGGCCGAGGGCTACGACGTCGTCGTCGCGCCGGGGCAGGCCTACTATCTCGACATGGCCAATACCGAGGATTGGCACGAATGCGGGGCCGCCTGGGCCGGCTGGTCGTCGCCCGAGAAGGCCTACGCCTTCGAGCCGACCGCCGGCTGGGGCGACGGCGAGCGCAGCAGGCTGCTCGGCGTCCAGGCGTGTATCTGGTCCGAGCCGATGACCGACCGCGCCGTGTTCGACCGGCTGGTCTTCCCGCGCCTGTCGGCCATTGCTGAAACCGGCTGGAGTTCCAACCGCGATTTCAACCGCTTCAAGGCGCTGGTCGGCCTGATGCCGAACCTTTACGGTCGCTACGAAGGATTCTGAGCAGGATTGCATTCGCACTCCTGCTCCGTGTTGTGACGCGAGATCGAAGCGGAAAAGTCTGCAACTTTTCCTGATCTCGCTTTGGAAGGACCGTAGGACAATGGGCGATCTGCTGGTCCGGCTGTATGACCTGCCGGACATTGCCTCTGAAGCAAAGGTGAAGGCGGCCGGGGTCACCGTCCGCCGCGCCCTGCCGCCCGAGCGGCACGTCGTCACCGCCTGGGTGGGCAAGCATTTCAGCCCGTTCTGGGTGTCCGAGGTCGAAGCGGCGATGAGCCACCTGCCGGTCACCTGCTGGATCGCCGTCAGGGACAACCAGCTGCTCGGCTTCGCCTGCCACGACGCCACCGCCAAGGGCTTTTTCGGCCCCACCGGCGTCGACGAGGCGGCGCGCGGGCAGGGGATCGGCGAGGCCCTGCTGATCGCCACCCTCCGCGGCATGCGCGAGGCGGGCTACGGTTACGGCGTCATCGGCGGTGCCGGCCCGGTCGAGTTCTACCAGAAGCGGCTCGATGCCATGGTGATCCCCAAGTCCGAGCCCGGCATCTACAAGGCAATGCTGCGCCCACCCAAGTCGGATTGAATGCAGCATGCCGACTAACCTTGCATTTACTCGCTGCCGCTAGGTTATGAGCTTCGATTTCCTTGGGATTTCCGGGGCTCCTGCGCATTGCCAAAGACCGGAAAGACCAATCCCGAGGCGACGGCGGCCCCCGAGCCGCATGGCGCCGAGCTGCTGAAGCTCTCCCGCTCGCTGAGCCTGGCGCGCAGCAAGCTGCACGCGCAGGACCTGCGCCTGCACGCCATTCTCGACAACCTGGCGCATGGCGTTTCGCTCTATGACCGGCAGGGGCGGCTGGTGCTGTGCAACCAGCAGTTCCTCGACATTTACCGGCTGCCGCCCGAGCTGGGGCGGCGCGGCACCACCTTCCGCCAGATCCTCGAGGCCCGCGTCGCCGGCAACACCCATGTGGGCGACGACGTCGAGGATTACGTGGCCGATCGGCTGAGCGCAGTCCGCGAACATCGCACGCTGGGCGGCATTCACCGGCTCAACTCCGGCCAGGTGATTTCGATGACCCACCAGCCGATCGACGATGGCGGCTGGATCTCGACCCATAAGGACGTGACCGAACTGCACAACATGCAGGCCGAGCTCACTCACCTCGCCTACCACGATGCATTGACCGGGCTGCCCAATCGCACGCTGTTCTATCGTCGCGTCGGCAATGCCTTCCAGGATATCGGCCGGACCAGCGGCTTTGCCGTGCTCTGTCTCGATCTCGATGGCTTCAAGGCCATCAACGACACCCTCGGCCACGCCGCGGGCGACGCCCTGCTGCGTCAGTTCGCGGCGCGCATGGGGGCCTGCCTGGGGCCGCTGGACAGCGCGGCGCGCATGGGTGGCGACGAGTTCGCCGTGCTGCATCGCGGTGGTGACGGTGAGACTGCCCACGCCCTCGCTACCAGCATCTGCGCCGCCACCCTCGCGCCCTACGATCTCGATGGGCAGGTGGTCAGCATCGCGGTCGGCATCGGCATCGCGGTCGCCGCCTCCGACGGCAGCGAACCCGACGAACTGCTGCACAATGCCGATATCGCGCTCTACGCTGCCAAGCGCGAGGGGCGCGGCGGCATCAGGAGCTTCGAGCCCGAGCTCAATCGCATCGGCGTCGACCGCCGTCGCCTCGAGGCCGACCTGCGGCGGGCCCTCGAGTTCGGCGAGTTCGAGCTCCACTTCCAGCCCATTCTCAACCTGCGCACCCACGCGTTCTCGGGCTTCGAGGCGCTGTTGCGCTGGCAGCACCCCGAGCGCGGCCTGGTTCCGCCGTCCGACTTCATCCCGGTGGCCGAAGAGACCGGGCTGATCGTGCCGATCGGCAATTGGGTGATCCGCGAGGCCCTGGCCGAGGCGGCCCGCTGGCCGGGCGAGCTGAAGATCGCCGTCAACGTCTCCTCAGTGCAGCTGGTCCGCGGCAGCCTGATCACCACCCTGGTGCAGGCGCTCGCCGCCTCCGGCATCGGCCATGAGCGGGTCGAGATCGAGATCACCGAGTCGGTGTTTCTCGAGAACTCCGAGCAGAGCCTCGACACGCTGCGCCAGTTGCGCGCGCTCGGGGTGCGCATCGCCCTCGACGATTTCGGCACCGGCTTCTCGGCGCTTGGCTACCTGCTGGCCTTTCCTTTCGACAAGATCAAGATCGACGGCACCTTCATCCGGGCGCTCGACAGCGCCGAGGGCGCCGAGACCATCGTCGCGGCGGTGGCCGATATCGGCGCCCGCCTGATGATGGCGACGACCGCAGAAGGCATCGAGACGCCAGAGCAGCTGCGCGGCGTGCACGCCGCCGGCTATACCGAGGCGCAGGGCTACCTGATCTCGCGGCCGATGTCCCGCGACGCGGTCCGCCGCCTCGTGCTGGGCGCCGAGGACGCCATGCCCGAGGCCCCGCTGGAGCAGCGCGCCGCAGGGTAGGTGAACTTCATCACCGGCTGTGCAATGAGCGCCCCCTCGCCCCTTCTGGCGGACGCAAGAGCACTCCTGTCGAGCCAGTGCCGCACCCCGTCACCTCACCGTCATCCATCCGTCATGGCAGCGTCGCCTCCCGGGTGCACGGCTCCCCCGCAATTCCAGGGAGCGTCACAATGACCGATCGTTTGAAGAGCCGCGCGCGCCCGACGCGCCGCCAGTCTTTCACCACCAAGTACTCCGACCTGATGGCCGAGGGCTATTCACGCCGCACCGTGCTGAAGGGGCTGCTCGCCGGCACCGCGCTCGCCACCTCCGGCCTCGGCTTCAGCCGGGCCGCCGCCGCGACCAACTCGCCCTCGAGCCTGACCTTCCCCGAGCTCAGCCGCGTCACCGACAAGACCGACCACTGGCCCGAAGGCTACGGGCGCCAGATTCTCCTCAAGTGGGGCGACAAGCTGTTTGCCGACAGCCCGGATTTCGATCCCGCCGCCCTCGACGGCGCCGCAGCCGAAAAGCAGTTCGGCTACAATAACGACTTCACCGCCTTTCTGCCGCTGCCGCAGGGCAGCGCCTCCAACGACCATGGCCTGCTCGTGGTCAACCACGAATATGCCTCGCCCTACCTGATGTTCCCCGGCATGACCGACGAGGACTATCGCGACAAGCTGACCGACGAGCAGATCCGCGCCGTTGCCGCCTCCACCGGCATCTCCGTCGTCGAGGTGAAAAAGTCGGGCGCCGAGTGGCAGGTGGTCACCGATGGCCAGTACAACCGCCGCGTCCATATGGGCACCGAGATGCGGCTCAGCGGCCCTGCCGCCGGCGACGATCGCCTGAAGACCAGCATCGACCCCACCGGCACCATCGTCTTCGGCTCGATCTCCAACTGCTCGGGCGGCATCACCCCGTGGGGCACCATGCTCTCGGGCGAGGAAGGCGGCATGGACATCTTTGCCGGCGACTACACCACGCTCCCCGACCAGGAACTGGTCGAACGCCAGGGCTGGGACGAGGAAGAGAATGACGGCTATGCCCTGGGCCGGGTCGATGCCCGCCTGAAGTTCGAGAACGAGCCGAACGAATGGCTGAAATTCGACTGGGTGGTGGAAGTCGATCCGTTCGATCCCACGGCCAAGCCGGTGAAGCGCACCGCGCTCGGCCGCTTCACCCACGAGGGCGCGCAGGTGGCGGTGGCGCCCGATGGCCGCGTCGTCCTCTACATGGGTGACGATGACGACTTCGAGTATCTGTACAAGTTCGTCACCTCCAAGCCGTGGAACCCCACCGACCGCGCCGCCAACAAGGACCTGCTCGACGAGGGCACGCTCTATACCGCGCGCTTCGATGCCGACGGGAAGCTCTCCTGGCTGCCGCTGGTGCAGGGGCAGGGGCCGCTGACGCCGGAGAACGGTTTCCACACCCAGGCCGACGTGGTGCTGCGCACCCGCATGGCCGCCGACCTGCTCGGCGCCACCCCGATGGATGCGCCCGAAGGCTTCGTGCCGCACCCGAAAACCGGTCGCGTCTATATCGCCATGACCGAGAACGAGGATCGCCTGCCGGCCGGCGAGGGCGATGCGGGCGAACAGGTCAATGTCGCCAATACCCGTGCGCCCAACCCCGACGGGCACATCCTCGAGATCACCCCGCCGGGCGCCCCTGATGCGCCGGATCACGCGGCGACCGACTACACCTGGGACGCCTTCATCCTCTGCGGTGACCCGACCGACCCTGCCGCGCATGCGCTCTGCCACCCCGAAACCTCGGCCAATGGCTGGTTCACCGATCCCGACAACCTGTCGGTCGACCCTGCCGGCCGCCTCTGGGTCACCACTGACGGTCCGCCCGATGCCGGCTTCAACGACGCCCTCTACGCCACCGACACCGAAGGCAACGGCAAGGCTCTGCCCAAGCTGTTCTACCTGCCGCCGGTCGGCTCGGAGGTCTGCTCGCCGGCCTTCACTCCGGATGGCAAGACCATGTTCCTCTCCATCCAGCACCCGGGCGAACTGCGTCTCGAGGATGGCGAGGACTCCACCTCGATCGCCGATGCCGGCACCAACTGGCCCGACTTCATCGACGGCCACGGCCCGCGTCCCTCGCTGGTGGTGATCAGCAAGGACGATGGCGGGGTGATCGGCAGCTGATCGCCACGGCCAGTGGCTTACCCCTCATCCGGCGCTGCGCGCCACCTTCTCCCCGACGGGGAGAAGAACAGAGCGCCGACTGCGCAGTCGGGGTTCCTCTCCCCGTCGGGGAGAGGGTGGACCGGCGAAGCCGGGACGGGTGAGGGGTGCTGGCACGACACCGCAAACAAAAAAGGCGGGGATCGCTCCCCGCCTTCGTCATTCACTCGTCCCGCCGCTTACTTCAGCGCGTCGGTGATCACAGTGGTGTAGGCGCCTTCCGGGGCCTTGCTGATGATCTTCTGGTCGACCAGCGCCTTGATGGTGCGGTCGTAGGCGGCCATGTCGAGCGCCGGGTTGGTGGCGTCGACCAGCTTGGACACCTCGCCCACCATGTAGCGCTGGTGCTTCAGCTCGGCAGCGCCGGTATCATCGGAGTCGACCACGATCTGCGCGGCCTCGTCGGGATTGTCGAGCGCATACTGCCAGCCCTTCATCGAGGCCTTCACGAAGCGGGTATAGGCATCGACCTTGGCGGGATCGTCGAGGGTCGGGCCCATGACGTAGAGGCCGTCCTCGAGCAGGTCGTTGCCCATCTCGGTGTAGTTGAAGATGGTCAGGTTGTCCGGGCCGTAGCCGGCGTCGAGCGCCTGGCCATACTCGTTATAGGTCATCACCGAGATACAGTCGGCCTGCTTCTGGATCATCGGCTGGATGTCGAAGGACTGCTGCAGCACCTTGACGTCGCCGCCTTCGGCCGTCGACAGGCCTTCCTTGTTCATCCAGGCGAAGAACGGATACTCGTTGCCGAAGAACCAGACGCCCAGCGTCTTGCCCTTGAAGTCGGCGACGGTGTTGATGTTGTTTTCCTTCGGGCAGATCAGCTCGAGGCCGGAGCGCTTGAACGGTTGCGCGATGTTGACCAGCGGCACGCCCTTGTCGCGGGCCGCTGCCGCACCGCCCATCCAGTCGACGATGATGTCGGCGCCGCCGCCGGCGATCACCTGCTCCGGCGCCACGTTCGGGCCGCCCGGCAGGATCGTCACGTCGAGCTTCTCGTCGCTGTAGAAGCCCTTCGCCTTGGCCACGATGTAGCCGGCGAACTGCGCCTGCGTCACCCACTTCAGCTGCAGCGTCAGCTTGTCCTGCGCCATCGCAGCGGACGCGGTAAGCGCCATCGCGCCCGCGGCCAATGCAAGAAGAAGTTTCTTCATTGTCGTTTCCCTTACCCCTGTTACGCCCGGCCACCACGGCCAGGCGGACATTACGTCCGCCCATCTCGGCCAAGCGGACTTTATGTCCGCCCACCTCGGATCGACGGATGCCAGAAGGTCACCGCGCGCTCGATGAGCGCGATGACCCCATAGAAGGCAGACCCTGCAACCGCCGCCACGGCGATTTCTGCCCAGACCAGGTCGATGTTGAGCTTTCCGACCTCGGTCGATATCCGGAACCCCATTCCCACGATCGGGGTGCCGAAGAATTCCGCTACGATTGCGCCGATCAGCGCCAGAGTCGAGTTGATCTTCAAGGCGTTGAAGATGAACGGCCCTGCCGCCGGCAGTCGCAGTTTCAGCAGCGTTTCCCAGTAGTTCGCCGCATAGGTGCGCATCAGGTCGCGCTCGATCGAGGACGAGGCATTGAGCCCGGCAACCGTGTTCACCAGCATCGGGAAGAACGTCATCGCCACCACCACGGCAGCTTTTGACGGCCAGTCGAAACCGAACCACATCACCATGATCGGCGCGATGCCGATGATCGGCAGCGCCGAGACGAAATTGCCGATCGGCAGCAGCCCGCGCTTGAGGAACGGCGAACGGTCGACCAGGATGGCGACGACGAAGCCCGCGCCGCAGCCGAGCGTGAAGCCGACGATCACTGCCTTGAAGGTCTGGACGAAATCCGCCGCCAGGGTCGGGACCGACGCCGTGAGCCGCGCCCAGATCATGCTGGGCGCCGGCAACAGCACCTGCGGTACGTTGGCGCCGCGAGTGATGGCTTCCCAGGCGATCAGCACGGCGACGCCAAATGCCACCGGCACCAGCCAGCCGACGAAGCCGTCATTGACCCGGCCCCGGCGGATATCGGCCGAGAGCTGTTCGGCGAACAGCCAGCATAACAGCCAGGTGAGAACCAGCAGGGCCCAGAACCCGGCAAGCGCTCCCTGCATCGGCTCGACCCAGCCGATCAGCAGCGCGCAGCCGGCTGCCGCGAGCAGGCCGGTTGCCGGCGTCGGCGCGCGCAACCGGAATGCACCGATCGCGGCCAGCGTCGCGGCGAGGAAGATAAGCGCCGGGATGCTGGTCCAGGTGGCGACCGGCACGCCGCCGAAATTGCCCATCGGCAGCAGCAGCGTCAGCACGGCGAACAGCAGGGCGCCGAGGGCGAGGATGGATTGCAGCCGGCTCATGCCCGCACCCCCATCCGCCGGTTGGCGAGCCTTTCGCCCCAGCCCACGAGGATCACGAGGATGGCGGCGAGCGCCGCGGCGATAAACAGCGCCGCCCAGATCTGGATCGTCTGCCCGTTATACGAGCCGGTGAGCAGCCGCACCCCGAGCCCGCCGCCGGCATTGTTCGAAAGCTCGCCCACCACGGCGCCGATCAGCGAGATGGCGATGCCCACCTTCATCGAGGCGAACAGGATCGGCACCGAAGCCGGCCAGCGCAGCTTGAGGAAGATCTGCAGCGGCGAGGCATTATAGGTGCGCATCAGGTCGAGCTGGATCTGCTCGGGCGTGCGCAGCCCCTTCACCATGCCGACCACCACCGGGAAGAAGCTGAGATACATCGAGATCAGCGCCTTGGGGATCATGCCCGTCACCCCGACGGCGCCCAGGCCGACCACCACCATCGGCGCAATCGCGAGGATCGGCACGGTCTGGCTCGCAATGATCCACGGCATCAGCGAGCGGTCCGAGGCGTTGTTGTGGACGATCACCACCGCCAGCAGCACCCCGAGCAGCGTGCCGAGCCCGAAACCGAGCAGTGTGGCGCCCAGCGTGATGCCGGCATGGAAGGCGAGCGAGCGCGGCGCCGTGATGGCCGAACCGAACAGCCCGGTCCAGATCGCCCCGATCACCTGATGCGGCGCCGGCAATACCGGCTTGTCCTGCGTGAAGGTCTGGAGCGCGAACTCGGTGAGGGGCACATCGGTGAGGTTGGCGCGCCCGTTCAGGGTGTTCTGCCACGGCGCGTTCATCACCACCGCCATCACGTACCAGAAGAGCACGATCGCCAGCAGCACGATCAGCACCGGAACCGTCTTGCCTCCCATCAGCCCCCGCATCGGCCTATTCCTCGTACGAATGGCCGGCGCGCAGGCCGTCGCGGACGCGGGCGGCGAGCTGCAGGAACTCCGGCGTCTCGCGGATTTCGAGCGGTCGTTCGCCGCGCGGCAGCGGGCTCTCGATCACGTCGGTCACCCGCCCCGGTCGCGGGCTCATCACCACGATCTTGGTACTGAGATACACCGCCTCGGGGATCGAGTGGGTGACGAAGGCGATGGTCTTCTGCGTCGCCGCCCAGAGCTTCAGCAGCTCCGAATTGAGGTGGTCGCGCACGATCTCGTCGAGCGCTCCGAACGGCTCGTCCATCAGCAGCAGGTCCGCGTCGAACGCCAGCGCACGGGCAATCGAGGCCCGCTGCTGCATGCCGCCACTGAGCTGCCAGGGGAACTTTTTCTCGAAGCCTTCGAGGTTCACCAGCTCCAGCGACTTGCTGACCCGCGCCTTCCGGTCGGCATCGGCATAGCCCATGATCTCCAGCGGCAGCGCCACGTTGTTCTCGATGGTGCGCCAAGGAAACAGCGCCGGCGCCTGAAACACGTAGCCGTAGGAGCGGTTGACCCGCGCCTCGGTCGCCGAGGTGCCGTTGACCGTGATGCTGCCCGATGTCGGCTGTTCCAGGTCGGCGATGACACGCAGGAACGTCGTCTTGCCACAGCCCGATGGGCCGATGAACGAGACGAATTCGCCCCGCTTGATCTCGAGGTTCACATCCGACAGCGCCACCACGTCGCCATCACCAGTCTTGAAAGTCAGGCCGAGACCCTTGGCCTCGACCACGCTCTGCGATTTGCCCCCGTCAGTCGTCAAACCTTCAAACCCCCGTCGCCGGAATGCCGGTGCGTTCCACCTTGCGCGGTGCCGTGATCTCTTTCCACGTCGAAAGCGCCCGGTTCACCGGGTTCTTGGCTTCACGCGCCACGAATTGGCCGTGCCCCTGTTCGGCGTTGACCGTGTCTTCGGTCACCGCCACCTGTCCACGCGTCAGGGTGAAGCGCGGCAGCCCTTCGACTTCGATGCCCTCGAACACGTTGTAGTCGATCGCCGACTGCTGTTTGGCGGCGCTGATGGTCTTCTTGCGCTTGGGATCCCACACCACGAGGTCGGCGTCGGCCCCGACCAGGATGGCGCCCTTTTTGGGATACATGTTGAGGATCTTGGTCGAGGTCACCGCGACGAACTCGTTCATCGTCAGCCGGCCGGTATTGACTCCCTTCGTCCACAGTACCGGCATCCGGTCCTCGAGCCCTCCGGTGCCGTTGGGGATCTTGGCGAAGTTACCGATGCCATTGCGTTTCTGCGCCGTGGTGAAGGCGCAGTGGTCGGTCGCCACCACCTGCAGCGAGCCCGAGGCGAGCCCGGCCCACAGCGAATCCTGGTGCTGCTTGTTGCGGAATGGCGGGCTCATCACCCGGCGCGCCGCATAATCCCAGTCGCGGTTGAAATACTCGCTCTCGTCGAGCACCAGGTGCTGGATCAGCGGCTCGCCATAGACGCGCTTGCCTGCCTGTCGCGCCCGGCGGATCGCCTCATGCGCCTGTTCGCACGAGGTGTGGACGATATAGACCGGCACCCCCGCCATGTCGGCGATCATGATCGCCCGGTTGGTCGCCTCGCCTTCGACCTCAGGCGGCCGCGAATAGGCATGCGCCTCCGGCCCGTTATTGCCTTGGGCAAGGAGCTTGGCCGTCATCTGCGCCACCACGTCGCCGTTCTCGGCATGGACGAGCGGCAGCGCGCCGAGGTCGGCGCAGCGCTGGAACGACGAGAACATCTCGTCGTCATCGACCATCAGCGCGCCCTTATAGGCCATGAAGTGCTTGAACGAGGTGATGCCGCGATCGACCACGTCGGCCATCTCGTTGAACACCTGCTCGCCCCACCAGGTGATCGCCATATGGAACGAGTAATCGCAGCTCGCCTTCGAAGTCTTGTTGTCCCACATCTGCAAGGCTTCGAGCAGCGATTGCTGCGGGTTGGGCAGGCAGAAATCCACCACCATGGTGGTCCCCCCACTCAGCGCCGCCCGCGTGCCGCTCTCGAAATCATCGCTCGAATAGGTGCCCATGAACGGCATCTCGAGATGCGTATGCGGATCGATGCCGCCAGGCATGACGTAGCAGCCGCTGGCATCGAGGATTTCCCCGCCACTGAGGTTCTGCCCGATCTCGGTGATCCTGCCGCCTTCGACGCGGATATCGGCCGTGTAGGTGAGGTCGGCGGTGACGACGGTGCCGTTCTTGATGATTTTGGAAGTCATGCTGTACCCCTATCTCCTGTCGACCTTGGGCAGCGTGAGCGACGGTCTCACCATCGTCGGTGTTCCCGCGCGGTACAGCGCCGCGGCCTTCTCGATGAACTGATATGCCTCTTCGCGAGGCATGCGGCCGGCATCTGGCCAAGTCCCGTAAGCCTCTTCGTAGTACCAAGTCGGCGACTGGATCAGGTCGCCGCCGCCCACGCTGAAGGACCAGGCATCGCCGCGTGCCCTAAAATAATAGTCCTCGCCGTCGATCACCCCACGAGATTGTACCGGCGCGGCCCCCTGGGCCCGTCCGACGACCATCCCCGCGATCTGCGGGCCGAGCAGGATGCGTTTCACCACCAACATGTCTGGCTGTTGTGCCGGCCTGATGGTTAGTTCTCCATCCGCCCCGCCTGGTCGATACGTGCCCATGAAGGGCGAATAGCGCCAGGCCTCGGCAACCGCCACGAGCCGCATGCGCTGGCCGAACTCATCTATACCGATGTAGGCCACCATCTGAGGCGGTGCGCCCTCCCAGGGACCCTCAGTCACCACGGCGTTGTTGGCGAGTGCGAAGGCCTCATCGTCTGCCTGCTGGCTTGCCGTGGCCCTTGCGAGTGCGGCAAAATCCTCCGGTGTTGCATCGGCATATCGCCGAGGCATCAGGGAGTGCGGATCGACCTCGTCGCCCGTGTTCACCCCACGATCTCCGCCGTTTCCAGCACCGCCCGCAGCAGCACGTCCGTCCCGGCCGCCGCCCATTCCTTCGAAATCTCTTCCGCTTCGTTGTGGCTGAGCCCGTCGACGCATGGGCACATGATCATTGCCGAGGGCGCCACCCGGTTGATCCAGCAGGCATCGTGCCCGGCACCCGAGACGATGTCGCGGTAGGAATAGCCGAGTTCCTTGGCCGCCTCGCGGATATTGCCGACCAGCGTCTTGTCGAACGTCACCGGGTCGAAATGCCCGACCTGCTCGACCTCGAAACCGATATCGAGCGCCTCGGCGGTGTTCTGGATGCCGTAGCGGATGCGCTCGTCCATCTCGTCGAGCACCTGTTTGTTCGGTGAACGGATGTCGATGGTGAACACCGCCTTGCCGGCAATGATGTTGCGCGAGTTCGGCCAGACCTGGATGTGTCCCACCGCGCCCACGGCGTCAGGCTGGTAGTCCATTGCCACTTCGTGCACCAGCTCGATCACCCGCGCCATGCCGAGGCTGGCATTGCGCCGCTTCGGCATCGGGGTGGAGCCGGTATGGGCTTCCTTGCCGGTCAGCGTCACCTGCAGCCACTTCAGCCCCTGGCCGTGCGTGACGACGCCGATATCGACCTTCTCGTCCTCGAGGATCGGGCCCTGCTCGATGTGCAGCTCATAATAGGCATGGATCTTCCGCGCTCCGACCACCTCGTCGCCGCGCCAGCCGATCCGCTCCAGCTCCTCGCCGAAGCTTTTGCCGTCCTTGTCCTTGTGCGCATAGACATCGGCCTGGTCGAGCACCCCGGCGAACACGCCCGAGGCCATCATCGCCGGAGCGAACCGCGCCCCCTCCTCGTTGGTCCAGTTGACCACCACGATCGGGCGCCGGGTGCGGATGTCGAGGTCGTTGAGCGTGCGGATCACCTCGAGCCCGCCGAGCACGCCGAGCACGCCGTCATAGCGCCCGCCGGTCGGCTGGGTGTCGAGATGGCTGCCGACATAGACCGGATCGAGCTCCGGCTCTCTGCCTTCGCGCCGCGCGAACATGGTGCCCATCTGGTCGAGCCCCATTTCCATGCCGGCCGCCTCGCACCAGCGCTTGAACAGCGCCCGACCCTTGGCGTCGTCATCGGTCACCGTCTGCCGATTGGAGCCGCCAGCGACGCCCGGCCCGATCTCGGCCAACTCATGAATGGAGCTCCACAGGCGTTCGGGGTCGATACGAAGGTTTTCGCCGGGGGCTGCCATAGTCAGTCTTTCAAGAGTCGAGGGATGTCTGCGGTGAGCCGGTAGCTCCGCTGTTTCGTCGTCGCGGCTATGCTCCCTCTTTCCCCTCTCCCCTCAGGGGAGAGGGTGGCGGGCGCGTAGCG
>Ga0209922_103027_pt1 | contig 13845 bp, 10 predicted proteins | sample ThiBiot_500_biof_FD_183946 | JGI IMG/M metagenome (GOLD analysis project Ga0209922, IMG submission 183946) | Wastewater bioreactor microbial communities from Cape Town, South Africa - Thiocy_expt_500_biof (SPAdes) | ecosystem: Engineered > Bioreactor > Thiocyanate-remediating > Anaerobic-Aerobic ...
AAAATAGAGAATCATTCTTCTTTTCTTTCTATGTCCCCCCGTTATTGTTTCTTGTCTTCTGCTACTTTTTGTCTGTCTCCACTTCAGGTGATTGAATCACTTTGAATAAGAACATTCGTCAAGCGAGAAATGAAAGCGTAGTTAAAAATTTAAAAAACTTTAAATGATTTTTCTGTTTGAATTGATGCCGCACTACCGTTTTGTAAAGTGTGCATATGATTGCTCTAGTATATGTATACACGTGTATGTGTGTGTGTGCAAATGCCTGGAAGGTGTAAGGAAGTGAGCTAACCGATCATAATAACAACGATAGAGGAGCCTAAAAGTCTAATATTCTTGCTCGATCTGCATCATCACCGATGCGTATGAGTCCATCATTTTAATGAAACATTTTTTTCGACGCTTCTTTATTTGCTTATAGGGTTTCTCTCTAGCGGATGATTAAAATACAAAACGTTTCCGATCATATTCGTCTTCTTTTATTTTGTTTCTCTTTCTATCATATAAATTCTTTTTTAGTATAATCATAGTGTGTGTAAATGAATCGTGCGCAAGATAATCGACACGAATGCAATGCATTTTGCGTTTCTTTATATATATCTGTGTGTGTGTGTGTGTTCATTTCATTTTGTTTGAATAAACATTATGAGACTTCCGTTGCCGGCACCTCACCCTCATGATTGCTAATAGAAAGAAAGAAAGACAAGAGACATTCGCTTGATACAAAATAGATGCAATGATGATTGAAATTTCTTTTTTCCCTTGTTCTTCTCTGTCTCTCTCTCTCCTTCTGTATGTTTACGCTCAAGAATGAAATATTCATAACAAAAAAAAAACGATGTGTGACAGGCTCCCGTTGTCACTCTTTTTTTGGTCTTTCTCTCTTTCTCTTTCGTCGTTGCCTTCGCTCGTTCTGCACTTATGGTCGGTTGCAAATAGAAGGTGACAAAAAATGCCTATATCTTCATCGAAAGAGAGGGAGAGAGAGAGAAAAAAAAATCCGCGATTGGTCTTTGCTAATGATTGGTCAGGAATTGATCGCATTGTGCAATTTTTGGACAAATAATAATCGAAGAGAGAAATAGAAAGACAAGTATAGCACGCGATTTTTCATTCTTCTCTAGTAAACACCTGCCTACGTTTATAGACTCGAAGAGAAGAAGAAGAAGGAAAAAAAGAAATCTATCTATCACCTGTCTTGTCTTTCTCTTTCACAAACGCGCCGATAGATAGACGACAAAGCGCATAGTTCTCTTGTAAAAAAAAAGAATAGACAAGGATAGAGAGGGAGAGGGAGAGAGAGAGAGAGAGTTATATAGGGAGAAAACCGACCGACACCTTATCATCATCATCAACATCATTCTTTTATATGCGATATTCTCTTTCTAATCATCATCATCGCTACCAGTGTTTGTGAGTTGACTTACAGAAAGAAGAATTGTTGCCTTTCACTAACACACCTACTCTTCTCCTGTAAATCGATAACAACATTTTGCATTTTTTTTTCTTCTTTTCTGCATTATCGTCACTTTTTTTTTAAATCTTAACTTTATTACTTATCTATTTTAGAATGTATGCAAATCGCTTACAACTATATTAAAATAATTCCAAATCCAAATCACTATTCTATCAAAACGATCGGCTCATTTTTCCAAGTAAATACTCGTTCAATTTGCTGATCGATCATTTCTCTTTCTCTCTCGACAAGATCCGGTGCCAGTTCTTCAATTAATCAAAAAAAGGCAAAGACAGTTCATCTCAAGAAAAAAAACAACAACATCTTCCAGTTGATGTATTAGAATTACCAATCAAATAAGAAAAAAAAGAACGTCGAGGTAAATTCTTGTCTTTCAGCCATTCATTCATCTTTTTTCATTTCTAATAATGTCTTTATTAATAAGTGGAAGATAGTTTCATAGTGTCGTCTTTTCTCAATAAGATAATAGAATAATAAAATCGAAGTTAATTTTTTAACAGATTTTAACCTGGAGGAGCAAAGATATTCTATTGAATAAAAAAGTTTATTCACTTTATGATAATAATTATTCTTTTCTTTCAAAGCAAAAAAAAAAGAAGAGAAGAAGAAGAAGAAGAAGAAGAAGAAAAGAACGAACGAACGAACGAGAATAAGAGTATATATAAATATAAAAGAAATATCTTTTCTAATGATTTTTTTCTTTTCGCAAATAAAATGAGTATAAGAAGAAGGAGAAGAGAAAAAAAGACTCTCAACATATCTTTAGCCTTTTTTCTCTATTTAAAGCTGATAAGACAATCATCTAAATAAATAGATCGGACAGACTTTCATTTCTTTTTCGTTTTTATTCTATAGCTGATAAACAATTTATTTGAAATTATGCTCAAATGGCAACACATGAATCACCATTAGACATGTTGGAATATAAAATTCAATCGGATGATGTTCAAAAAACTTGTTCATCGAATCTAGATGAAGTAAAACAAATCAATTATTATAATATGAAATAGGAGAGAATCTATTTTGTTCTAGAGAGTTTCAAATACTGAACGATTGGTTGATAAAATCCGTGAAGAACTTGAGCAAACAAATAATAATAATAATAATTCGGTTGAAATGATTTCACAAGAAGAAACAGAACGGAAATTACTGGAAAAACTTGAAGTTGAATTAGCTGCTAAAGAACATCAAATAGCTACACTTGTTATTGAAACACAGAAATTACAATCAACATTGATTAAAGTAAAAGAAACATCGTTTAGTCAAGTAAATCAAACAAACAATCAATCTAATGAATTTGACAAACTTTCATTCTTTAGATTTCTGATCTTGAAAATGTTGTTAATGGAAAAGAGAAATTAATTGAACAACTAGAAAGTAAATTACAAAGTCAAGCCGATTATGATGAAATCAAACGAGAATTGGCGTGAGTGACTGACTGACACAAATCTTTTTCTTTTTAAATATAAAAAAAAACGACGGCAATGTCATGAGGAAATAACTACTTATTTTTTTTAGTGTATTAAGATCAGTTGATCCGAAACAATTTCAAACAAATAAAACCGAACAGAAAACGAACGATTCCGACAGTAAATTGAATTCATTGAATTTCATTGGCTGATTTTCGTTTCTATTTTAAGATAACAATAAAACCACTTCCTCCCATTCATGCCGTCATTGTACATCACCTTGTCTGCATCGTACAAATCAACCATTTCTACCAATTCCATCGCTTCTTTCATCATCAGCTTCGTCATCATCGAATTCATCGTCATCGCCATCATCACCATCACAAATCTATTTGAAACCTCAGTCAACTCTTCAATGTAATGGAAATGATGAAACGAAATTCTTCTCACCACCACCATCATCATCAACAACAACAATTCTTACAAATAAAGATAGTCTACCAATAGGAGATTCATTGTTAAGCACAAAATATCCATCGATTACGACATCATCATGTTCAACGATGGTAACACCGACCGCATCACTTCTCTCATCGGTAACAACTACGCCCACCTTAACTCCGTCCAATTTATTTCCAGGTAAGAAAAGAAAAAGAAAAGTTTTCCCCATAAGATTTTGATTTCTGCTTCATTTAGGCCATCAACTTTCGTCCGTCCAATGTACAAAACTTCATTGTCCACCGACATCATCATGGAGTCCGCCATTATCATCAGCAACAACATCGACAGATAATCGAACAGTAATCAAAACAAATATCGATTCACCACCAAAATCATCATCGTCACCAACTGTACTCGTGCCATCGGCTTGTCCACCTGTTATCACTACAAATTCTGCAACAGTTTCAAATAGCAACAATACTATTACGAACAGCAGCAGCAGCAGCAGTAGTAATAGTTTTCTCGAACCATTGGATACGAATTATGTTGCCAATGTTGTTCGAAAACTTCTCGCTCAACATAATATCGGTCAACGTATATTTGCTCGATATATATTGAGTCTATCTCAAGGCACAGTCAGTGAATTACTGTCGAAACCGAAATCATGGTCGAAACTAACTGAAAAAGGCAAAGAAAGCTATAGAAAAATGTGGTGCTGGGCCAATTCAGAAGAAAGTATCTTAGCATTAAAAAGTATCAGTCCACGCAAAGGCATGAACAATCGTAAGTCGTAGAGAATTAAAAGAAAAAGTCATAACTCTCAATTTTCTTTATCGTTAATTCAATAGGTTCAAAGGATAATCCTTATCCAGCTGTGAGCACGAAACATACAGATCCAGCAGCTCATCAAAAGATCGTTCAAATTCTAGCCGATGCTCAAAAACAACAAATGGCCGCAGCAGCAGCTGCTGCAGTCGCTGCCGCTTCAGGAAATACGGTAATCAATCTTTGTTATTCATTCCTAATTTCAAACGAGAGAATTTTTGCTTTTTCCAAAGGATCAAAAATCATCTTTATCACCATGCAGCTCGCTGCCAAATTATTCATCAAATCCAATATCATCATCGGATCCTTTAGAATCAAAAAGTCCATTATCATCATCTCATTCAGCCGATTCATCAGTTGCTAATTCTCCTATCAATGATTTATCTTCAATCGATCAAAAATCCTTTCTACTTCCTGTTCCACCTCCACCACTACCTTCATCTTCATCATCAGCAGCCGCATCATTATCAATGCTATCGGCATTTGTTCCGTCGCTTCTCATGCGTACAGCCAACGGTTTCAATAGTGATTCAACATCGACATCGAATCCAACCATAACAGGAAATCTAATCGATTGTTCAAATACATCGCCATTCAATCTACTTTGTCATCAACCGGATAATTATCGTAATTGGTTAATGTTACAAGAAATCGTTCGAAATAATGATTTACTCAAACAATTTCAACCAACATTTCCACCAATTCAACCGATAATTACCGAACGAGGACATCAAAGTGAAGAGGAAAATGATGACGATCGCGATGATGATGATGATGAGAGTGGCGGCGGCGACATCGATGGCAATCCGGATGATGAAAATGATGAAAACAACAACGACGACGACGACGAAATCAACGATGACGAGATCAATGATGACAATCCAACAAGTTCAGATGAAATTCCACTTGATTTAAGCATGAAAATCGATCAAACATCTACATCCATATCGAATTATAAATCTCAATCATTATCATCTTCAACAAAACATATTAAAACAGCTCTTACACCATTACGTGAACAAGATGTATCGAAATATCGTTATGTTAATACAATGGAATTAGTGCAAACAGTCAAAGATATTCTTAGTCGTTACAGTATTTCTCAACGACATTTTGGAGAGAAAATTCTTGGGCTATCTCAGGGTAGTGTCAGTGATATCTTAGCTCGACCGAAACAATGGGAATTACTAACACAAAAAGGTCGTGAACCATTTCTACGTATGAGAATCTTTCTCGACGATCCGAATGCAATCAAACAACTTGTTCAAACTGTTTCAACAACTCCAGCAACAGCCAATACAAATCCAATTCTTCTGCCAACATTCTGTCCGCCATTACCACCCACATCTCTGCCATCATCACTTTTAACAACACCATCGTTGCTGTCAAATGGTTTTCATACGAATAATCTTTTAACACGAGATCATTCCATTGATTCTCAAACAAATATTCTACTGAATGATTCGATATCGATCGGTACCAATGATACGAATCAATCGAATCCATCGGCGAATTCACCAACAAATGGTCAAACAACAAATTCAAATAAATCAAAATCTCGTTCGAAAAATGCCAAACCTTCAAATGACAAACCAACAAATCAATCTCGTTCATCAACGAATCCTCTCATACCACCCTATGAACTCCCTAAAATTACTCTACCAAGTATACATAATTATTTATTTATCCATAAGTTTTTCATTCTCTCGTATGTTTAGGTTCAATCGACACCGAACAACTAAGTTCTCAAGTTCGAGAATTACTCTTCGCATACAGTATCGGTCAACGTGTATTCGGCGAAGCCGTACTTAATCTTTCTCAAGGAACTGTCAGTGAAATCCTATCCAAACCACGGCCTTGGCCTTCATTGAGTGTCAAAGGTCGTGAACCATACATTCGAATGTATACCTGGTTTAACGATACCGGAAATGTACAAAAACTCTTAGCCTGGAAACGAGAACGTGATGGTAAAAAGCCAAGAAAAATTAATTTTCCATACAAATCAGCGTCTCTTTCTATTCTAGCTATACGACGTTCGCGTCCGCCGGTATCAACTCCATCATCGAATATTGATCATGGTGAAAGTGAACTTGTAGAAAATTCATCAACATCAACGAATCCTCCCAAACGTCGATGTCTATTCAATGACGAACAACGTCGAGTTTTGAAACAAACATTTCAAAGTGAACCTTATCCATCTCAATCGACACTCGAAAAACTTGTCAATGATCTATCATTACCATTGAATAAAATCGCCAATTGGTTTCATAATTCACGTATGAGAACAAAAACCAATATTCGACCGAATTCAAGTCCAACAAATCTTATTTCATCTTCATTCATGTCAAATCACGATCAAATCAGTGATGATGACGATGATCTAGATGATAACAATAATACCAATAATATCAACAATGATGAAGAAGATGATGATGATGACGAAAATGATTATCCCATTGTGCCTACGATCGTTCCACTGACCAGGTAATTCGAAAACAAAATGTCGTTTTATTGACTATTTTTCAATTGATTATTAGTTCGTGGTTAAACGGAACAAATGATTCGAACAGTTCGACAAGTCCCAATCCGTATTCGTCAACGCCGACAAATATCGTTTCACTGATCGATGAACAGAAAACAACTGCTCAAGCATCCAATTCGAGTAGTAAAAAACGAAAATCCGTACCACAAAAAATCATAACAAACACGAATAATAATTTTTCGAACAAAAAATTTCACACACACGATTCACCACCACCGGCATCATCTGAACTCAATAATAGTCACGAACAAACACCGAATGAATCGACAACGAATTTTGTCGATATTCTAACTTAAAATCTGTCGACTTGGCCTTTTCTCTTCTTTCTCTATTCTAATCAAGGTGATATCTATCAAAAACACACATAATTACATAAGACAAAAGAATATATTTGGTGATCTTGTCATTGTCGTCGTTTTGTGAACAAAGAAAACAACAATCGTTCTTTTTTTCTTGTTCTTAGTTGCTTGCTTTGCTCAACTTATTTGTCTTTTAATTTTTGTTGTTCGTTTTGTTTTGTTTTCTCTTGCATATACATATACATATTCTACATGTGTGAATATTGCTCAAGCATTCGAATTTCCTAGTCGAAGGAAAACACAACGTACTCATTTGCACACCACCCTCAACACGAAAAATCATTTGACCCTACTCTCTCTCTCTCTCTTTTTCTTTTTCGTTTCAGTGATATATGTATTTCGATTGCTTTTCAGTTCTTTATAAATATAAATATATAAATGTGGTATTCATTTGTGTGTTTTCTAATTGTCATTTTACTTCGGTGTTGTGTATAAGCGTGCAATAAATGAGAGAAAACAGAAAAAAGCAAACAGTGTCTGCATCTGATCGAAAAATAAACATATACACGCAAGTTTTTGTTCTCTGTTAATGGAAGATTTCGATTTTTAATTCATCATTCCATTGTCTATCTATTCGTTGTTTCTTTTCTTTTTCTTTTTTGTGAATTTTTATGTGTATAGAATCGAACACTTCTTGTTTTGTTCTTCTTCTTCTTCGGTTTAAATTAAATAAAAAAATCGTTCTGTTTTTCTTTTTCAAGAGAAAAAAATGTCTGTTTTATTAAATTTTTCATGCAAAGTTAATGAACATTAACGATTCTCTTTATTTAAATCTTTTCCCAAGACCATTGGACTGAGATAAAATAATTTTTCTAAACAAGCGAATTAATGATTACTAATTTTATTTTCAAATATCCGTTTCTAGTTTCTTTTGTTTAAATTTATACAAAAGAATAAAAATAAAGAAATATTCATATTCTAATTACATATGAATTGAGTACATATAATCGTACTCAGCGAGTGAATGAATGAATTTGACAGAAGTATATCCTATTGATTCCCGTTTTTCTTCTTTGATCAATGTTGAAAATGCATTTTTAATTGATATCCGCTCTTTTTTTTCTCATCTAAGTATTCATCTGTTGCCAATCAATAGGCTCTACCGGTGTTACTAAGTAATTTTCCATTAGTTGTTGAAAATCACAACTTGTGTCTGTTGTTACTTTGACAATGAAAGTGTTAATTGAAAAGATTCACTGATCTGTATTCAAATGAACATGGCGGCTTTTGTGTTTTAGTGACAGTGAATTTATTTATTTCTAAAGAAAATCTTCAAATCACTGAATTTGACAGGTCTTCTATCATATTCGATAATTGAATTGTCAGTCACAATAATTGGTCGACGATAGAAAATGAAATGGTTTTTTTTTCTTCCGTTTATTGAACAATTATTTCGTATAGCTATGCGATCACGAAAAATAACAATTTCAGTAGTGTGTGTGTGTTTATCGACGAAAAGGAAAAGAAAAGAAAAACGAGCGAACACGTCGAGTCGACGATACGATGTCACCGGGTGGTAGGCGAACGAATGACATTCGATTTTTTTGTTCAAAAATGAGTCACTCACTTCTTCATTTTTCTATATTCGATCGTTTCATAAGAGAGAAACAAAAAAAGAAAGAAGGTTGACACTTTCTCGTCGTGGTCAAGGTAAGTAACAATAATTGAAGTAGTTCAGATCGACAAACGCGAGTGACCGATGAATAAAATACGCATGGGGGATTAATCGAAACAAGACAGACAACGACATTAGTTCAATTATTGAAAGCTAACATTGCGTTTTATTTACATCGAGCTTAGTTGAGACAGACAAAACTGATGTTGTTCATGTCGAACTAATATTTTTATGAGCCTTATCTCACACTTTTCTTTTGTCATTCGCATGAAAGATTATTTTTGTGAACATTTCCATGACGAACATTTTGCGTTTGCATTGTTGTTTAAGTATGTCTTAGGATTTGTTTGGCGCAGGGTCGATCATATTCATTACGTGAGAAAAGTAAATCTAACCTTGATCTTTTCATCTAGGATTGCGAGTAAACATTTTGTCACAAAAAAAGACAATGAACATTTGAGTTGCGAACAATGGTGGCGATAAGCGAGAAATTAAATACGAGTACAACGATACCGGCTAAACAAGAACATCCTCAAACAGCTCGAATTATTCAATGGCTTGGCGGCGAACGTGCAGGTGAGAGAGCGAGAGAGAGGAGAACGAAGTCGAATAGTTTTATTTGTTTGTTTAATCTTGAAATTCTAGTCGATGTGCCCGCGGAATTCGATGTAACAGCGAATTTGAAAGAAGATTTCGTCGATCATCACATAGTTGCATCGAAAGTTGAATGCATCGAATTACTTCGACTTAAACCACAAGTAAGTCATTGACCTCGATTGATGATCAACATTTTGTTTGACAAATTAAGACGTTACTTTGTCTTCTTCGTCTTCGTTTCTTTGTAGAACAAACAAGTTACTAAAACATTCGAACGAGGCTCTCTACTTCGACAAAGTAGTCGTCGAAGTCGATCATCGCCAACCGACGAAGCTTATTGTACATTATCCTCATCGCATCGTCATGGATATTTCACGAAAAAACCGAAACAATCTCAACAAGAAAATCTAATTCGACAGAGTTCAACCAGTGGAAGTAGTAGTCTATCGACGAGTGCACATCATTGCACGTCATCGCCAATTTTAACCATATCAATTGACGATATTTACACGACATTAGATCGAGCACAAGCGTTATTTCCAATGGAAAATGAACATTTTCACGAAGATATCGGTCGTTTACGTGAAATTGCTCAACAAGGAACATTTCAGCAAACTCTACAATTATATCCTCTTGTTAAACACGTAAACGAACAACAACAACAACAAACGATGAATTTATTTCAGGAGATTTTACTAAATCACGAACAAGGCGAACGAAATTTTCAAGATCTCGTCGAAGAATTCATTCAGCTTATCGAACAGAAACTCGCCGATGCTGAATATCAAATGTTCGATGGCACAGCAGCAATACGAGCATCATCACCCACTCTATTCGACATGCTCAATGATTTGAAAACCTGTCGAAATATTCTATGTCGTACAGAAATTCAAAGTCTTTTCAATGCATTTGATAATATTCTTAAATTACATTTATATCCTGCAGCTTTACCTGACGCCGAGGATATTCATTCAACGAATAATTCCAATGAAACAAAATTAAATAATTCTGAAACAACCGAAGAATTATTGAAATTATCTCAATACGCAATTGATGAATTGAAGATCGTTAAAATCGAGAAAAATCACGAACCATTAGGTCTAACGATTTCACGTTCCGATTCGGGAACGATTCATATCGCTCGAATAGTCATCGGTGGTCTCGCTGCCAACACACAATTATTTCAAATCAACGATCGAATTCTCGAAATCAACGACGAACCTGTGACTGGTCGTTCACTCGATTACATTTGTTCGCTCATGTCGAGCACAACCGGCCTGACTAAGTTCCTTCTTGCACCACCTATATTCACTCCTTTACTTCACAACAACCAAATATCCTATCAAACTTTCTATGTTCGAGCTTTGTACGCCTATGATCCCTATAACGATCCGCTGATACCTTGCAAAGAACTCGGCCTGCAATTTCAACGTGGCGATATCTTACGTGATGAAAATCTAACGAAAATCAACGATTCGTATGTTAGCTGGTGGCAAGCTTATCGAGAAGATAGCACGGAAACCGATACCGATCCTTGTCTAGCTGGTTTAATTCCTTCGGATAGTCTGCAACAGAAACGTGCAGATCTAATCAAAGCTGTCAGTGATGAAACTGAATCGATTTCATCGTCATCATCATCGTCATACTATCGACGAAAAATGAAAAAGAAACATTCGAAATGTTTAACTTGCGTACCGAAACGAGAACGAAAGGTTCTCCAACCGATCTATAACAATGCATCATTCATACGCGATATCGACGATATCGAACCGCCACCAACAATACGAACATCGACAAATCATTTTTCTCTAACTGATACGAGACATTTTGGTGAAGAACAACCAGCTGCAATTATCAATGATGAAAATAAACATTCGACTATTGATTCAGCCATGTTCGATGTATTCAGATTCTATGAGCCTGTTTTTCGTTTCGATTTTTCGGTACAAAAAATGACTCGACCGATTATTTTGCTAGGTAAAATTTTGTCTTTTTGGTTTTTCAATATTTCGATTTGATTTTCTAGGCGCACCAAATGTCGGTCGACATGAACTACGTCGTCGTCTTCTTCAAACCGAACCTCATCTCTTCGATGTTGCCATTCCACATACCACACGACCTCGTCGTACGAACGAAACGCCCGATATCGACTATCATTTCGTCACTGAAACGGAATTTCTCACTAAAGTTGCGTCACATTCATTCGTTGAATTCGGTCAATACGATCGTGATCTCTACGGAACATCGATCGACGATATTCGACAGGTTGTTTCAATAAAACAAAAAATTTGTATATTAAATCTTAATCCCGATGCAATACGAACGTTTGATCGAAGTGATCTTTATCCATTTATAATTTGTATAGCAGCACCATCATTCGAACGTTTAAAACGTTTAGAACTCGATCGTCGTGAACAATTAACTGATAATGATTATCGAGAAATTATTCGACAAAGTCGATCAATTGAACGGCATCATTATTTATTATTTGACCATATTTTAATTAATAACGATCTCGAACGAACTTATCATGAACTGCGAGATCTGATTGTACGCATACAACACGATGATCAACAGTGGATACGAGCATGTTATCGACGAACATAAATCTTTTTTGTTTTTCTTTTGTTTTTTTTCTTATTGTTTGTTTATTGTTTCAACAATGAAATTTCTTTAATTAACTTTGTGGCAGTTATTTTGTGTGTGTGTATGTATAGAAATCTAATGGGCTTTTCTTTTCTCTCTTTTTTGGATTTGATAATATCATATATACAAATATATCTATTCGATCAATATATCGAACTACAATAAGTTATAAAAAAAATTACATCATAGTCGTTACTTCCGATTGATACGATGTCATTTTTGATTTGACAGAATAGGGAAATTAAGTTCGCTCACTTATTTACAGCTACTTGATCTGATGTTTGAAAGACACAATTGTTTCATTTTTTTTTCAAGTTCAATTCATTTTCAACAATCGCATGTCGGAGAAAAAAAAACGCGCCTTCATTTGATAGGATCAATCTCATGGTCGTTTTCTAAGTCGATTAGTTTCTATTTGATTATTCCATTCGTATTTCCTTGACAAATACTTGTCAGATACGTATATTCTTTCATTTTTCTTTTGTTTCGGATAAACCATAAATCAATAGAACGTTATTAGATCAAACGTTGACGTGACATAGCAGTTTACCTTCTCGGATTAAGATCAATGAGAAATCTTGGAACGTTTGTTTGTTTGTTATTTTTTTCTGGGAGACAGAGAGAGAGAGAGAATTGAAAATTCTCAATTCTTTGTGTCTAGTCGAAATGAATGAATAATTGATTGCATTCGAACAAACTTGAAAATCCATTCAACAGTATATAATTGACCATATACAGTATTTAATCGAAAGTTAAACAAAAGAAAGCATTCTCGATATATTCTATCTTCTACTATTCATTTATCATCATTGTCGGTTGACCTCGTACAATCCTATTGTCAATATTCCAGTCAAATCTATCAGTACATTCTCATATATACATGCATATGATAGAGATGGATACGGCTATCTCGTCAGAATCAATGTCATTGATACACATGTTTCAATGTGCAAGAAAGAAAGAAAAAACGGAACTAGAGGTTATCAACTGTATGCATATACAATCAAGTAAGCCACGCAAAGGCTTTACTTTCTCTTTCTCTTTTGTTTGTTACTGTCCAGTTTTGAATACATTTGATTTGTTTGCTTGTTTGAGGAATCTATTACACAATGGTATATTCATGTCCTTGAAATCATTCTTTAATACAAATACGTATCGAAAAAAAAGAAAGAGAGAGAAGAGAGAGAGAAATCCGAGCTAAGCATGCAAGCTAGGATTAGCCTCTTGATAATTTTTCTTCTTCTTCTTGTATTGATTCGACGACTGTAAACGTGCGTATACAGGCTTCACTTTTTTGTGTACTCTTGTTCAAGTAGCTCGATATTCAATGCAGAAATTTGTTCATCGAGTGTGCGATTTCACGCTCGTTTATCTACTCGAATACAAATCCCTGCTGATTCATTTTTCTTCTTTTATCTAAAATACTGTACATGAGGAGTTCAAACGAAGAAAATACGTCATCACATTTTTTTTCTCTTCGATGAAATAACACGAATAATAATTGTTATTATTATTATTACTATTATTGTGTTCAGATTACATAAGTTTTTCTTTCTCTTTTATCAAATTTCTTTTGTATTTTAGAACGATATTAATCTTGGCATATGTATGCTGTTTTTTATGATTGAATAAGCATAGCTCCTCCTCCTTCTCGCCCCTCACCACCTCTCTGTTTTGCACTTTTTGTCGTCACTCGTCTGAAGAGCAATGAACTTCTCATCTCTCGTAAGCATTCTTATCCGATTTGGCACATTACGTCGATGAATGTCAAGAGTATGCTTAGCTCATCATTCTAAATAATTTTCAATGTTCACACTTGAAAAACAGCAGGTGAGAAGTTCGATATTTAATTCACTCTGTGAATCACAACTAGTTGTTGTTTTTGCCCTTCGTTTTTTTTCAATCATAATTACAGAAGAAGAAAAACAAGATAT
>Ga0209922_103033_pt1 | contig 13827 bp, 13 predicted proteins | sample ThiBiot_500_biof_FD_183946 | JGI IMG/M metagenome (GOLD analysis project Ga0209922, IMG submission 183946) | Wastewater bioreactor microbial communities from Cape Town, South Africa - Thiocy_expt_500_biof (SPAdes) | ecosystem: Engineered > Bioreactor > Thiocyanate-remediating > Anaerobic-Aerobic ...
GATGACGCGGTCGCCGACGGCGACGTCGAGCGGCACACGGTTGCCGTTGTCGTCGATGCGGCCGGGGCCCACCGCCACGACCTCGCCCTCCTGGGGCTTCTCCTTGGCGGTGTCGGGGATGACGAGCCCGCTGGACGTGACCTGCTCGGCCTCGACCTGCTTGATGACGATGCGATCCTCGAGCGGCTTGATGGAAACCGACACGGTTCACCTCTTTCTGGTGCGGCGCACGGCCGCGGTCACGGAAAAGACTGATTAGCACCCGAGGGGTCGGAGTGCTAACCGCAAGTCTAGGGCGCCGTTGGCACTCGTGCAACGCGAGTGCCAGTTCGTGTGACGCACGGCGTCGTTCGCCGGGCCGTGGCAGGCTGGCTCCATGGACCGCGCCGAACTCGATGCCCTCCTCACCCCCGAGGGGCTGCGGCTCGTCGACGAAGCGGGCGCGATCGATTCGACGGATGCCGTGGCATCCGCCGTGTCGCGCTTGCGCGCCGCCGGTCACTCCCCGCAACTGGTCTCGGCGGTCGTCGGCCAGGCGCGCCTGCGCACCCGCGCGCGGCAGAAGTTCGGGGCGTTCGCCGATCGCATGCTGTTCACCCGCGCCGGCCTCGAACAGGCGACCCGCCTCGAGGTCGGGGCGCGCCACGCAGGGCGTTTCCGCGATGCCGGCGTAACCCGGGTCGCCGACCTCGGGTGCGGGATCGGCGGCGACGCGCTCGCGCTCGCCGGGATCGGACTCGACGTGCTCGCTGTCGACGCCGACGAGATCACGTCGGCGCTCGCGGCCTACAACCTCGCACCGTTCGGGGACGGCGTCTCCGTACGCAGCAGTCGCGCCGAGGACGTCGACCTCACCGGGATCGACGCCGTGTGGCTCGACCCCGCGCGGCGCACCGCGGGCCACGGCGAGACGACCCGCGTCGGTGCGGACGACTGGTCACCCCCGCTCGACTGGGTGTTCGGCCTGTCGGCGCGCCTGCCGGCCGGGATCAAGCTCGGGCCGGCCTTCGACCGCTCGCTCATCCCCGACGACGCCGAGGCGCAGTGGATCTCCGTCGACGGGTCGACGATCGAGCTCGTCGTATGGACCGGCATCCTCGCGCGCCCCGGCGTGCGGCGGGCGGCCCTCGTCATCCGCGGCGGGCAGGCGGCGGAGCTCGTGGCATCCGGCGATGCGCCCGACGCGCCCGTGCGCGGCCTCGGCGCATACCTGCACGAACCCGAGGGCGCCGTCATCCGGGCGCGACTCATCGGCGAGGTCGCCCGCACGATCGGCGCCGGGATGCTCGATCAGCGCATCGCGTACCTGACGTCGGATGCCCCGGCATCCAGCCCGTTCGTGCAGACCTTCCGCGTGCGCGAGCAGCTGCCGAACGACATCAAGGCGCTGGGTCGGGCGCTCCGTGACCGCGGGATCGGAACCCTCGAGATCAAGAAGCGCGGGGTCGACATCGACCCCGCCGTCCTGCGGACGAAGCTGAAGCCCTCCGGAGCGGAGTCCGCGACGCTGTTCGTCACGCGTATCGGGAACACGCGCACGACGCTGCTCGCCGACCGGGTGTAGCGGGCAGGCGTTCAGCCGAACAGCGGGCCCTGCGTCGACGCCCACCACAGCCAGCCGGCGCTGTAGACGAGCGAGAGCGCGCTCAGGCACAGGGCCCACACCGCCATCGACCGCGACTCCCACGGCCGCCGGAGGGCCAGGATCGCGAGCACCAGGCCCACGAGGCCGATGAGGAAACCCCACCCGACGAGGAACGACACGGCGAGGCCCACGACGGCGAACGTCAGTGCCCACGAACCGAGGTGCGTCGGTGCGGGAGCAGGGGCCGGGGGCTCGGTCCACGCGAACTCCGTGTGGACCGTCGCCGTGATCGGGACGGGCGCCGTCAACTCGCGCTGGAAGCCGCCGCGGTGCTCGCCCGGGAGCGCCGCCGACGCGGCGACGGTGACATCGTCCGAAGGCGCACCGAGCGGGAGGGAGGGCGATGCTGCGGGTGCGGGTGCGGTCGGGTACTCGGCTGACGTGGCGGGAGCCGGCGCGGCCGCCGATGCAGCGGGTTCGGCGGCGTCTCGGTCGTGGTCTCGAGGGTCGCTCACGGGGCCTCCTCGGAGATCTGGATCTCCGTCACGGGCAGCGTCGAATCCGCCCCGAAGGCGAGGGTCGACGGGCGGCGTCCACTCGAGATGAGCTGGGCAGCGAGCGCGGCGATCATCGCGCCGTTGTCCGTGCAGAGGCTGAGCGGCGGGATGCGCACGGTGACGCCCGCGGCCTCGGCGCGGTCGAGCGCGACCTCGCGCAGACGGCGATTGGCGACGACGCCGCCGCCCAGGAGCAGTCGCGGCACGCCGTGGCGGGCACAGGCATCCAACGCTTTCGTCACCAGCACGTCGACGACCGCCTCGCGGAACGACGCGGCCACGTCGGCGGCGCTGGGTCCAGCCGGGCCTGCCGGTCCGGTCTCCTGCGACGCCTCGCCCGCACCCTCGCTCGGGGTGAGCGAGGACTGCTCGACCCACCGGGCGACGGCGGTCTTCAGCCCCGAGAACGAGAAGTCGTAGCGGTGCTCTGCCATGTCCGACGCACGGGAGAGGCCGCGCGGGAAGCGGATCGCGTTCGGGTCACCGACCGCTGCCGCGCGGTCGATCTCGGGGCCGCCGGGGTAGGGCAACCCGAGGATCCGGGCGATCTTGTCGAAGGCCTCGCCGGCGGCGTCGTCCATCGTCTCACCGAGGAGTTCGACGTCGGTCGTCAGGTCGCGGACGAGCAGGAGAGACGTGTGCCCGCCCGAGACGAGGAGCGCGATCGTCGGGTACTCGACCTCGTCCCCCGTGAGGATGTCGGCGGCGATGTGGCCGACGAGATGGTTGACGGCGTAGAGCGGCTTGCCGAGGCTGACGGCGAGCGCCTTCGCCGCCCCGACGCCGACCATGAGCGCGCCGGCGAGGCCGGGGCCGCTCGTCACGGCGACGGCATCCAGCTCATCGAGCGTGATCCCGGCCTCCGCGACGGCCGCCTCGATCGTGGGCTGCAGTGCCTCGAGGTGCGCTCGCGCGGCAACCTCGGGGACGACGCCGCCGTAGCGGGCGTGCTCGTCCATCGAGCTCGCGATCGTGTTCGACAGGAGCGTCCGGCCGCGCACGATGCCGATGCCGGTCTCGTCGCAGCTCGTCTCGATGCCAAGCACGAGCGGTTCGGCGCGAGTCATGCGACGCCCTTTCCGATGCGAGAGACGGGCTCTCCGTTGCGGAAGCAGGGCGAAGCGGGGCGCCGCGCGGCTACGCGCCACTCCGGGCGCAGTTCGCCCTGCTTTCGGAACCGATTCACGAGCACGCTCCCGCATCGGAGGGCTGCGGCACACGCGCCGCGGCCCAGGCCGGGATGTCGAGCTGCATGACGATCGCGTCGACGCCGTCGGCGGCGTAGTAGTTCGCGCGCCGGCCGATCTCGCGGAACCCCTCCGACACGTACAGTGCGTGCGCCACGGGGTTGTCGTCGCGGACGTCGAGGAACACATGCCGCACGTCCCGCAGCGCGGCCTGTTCGAGGAGCGCCACGAGAAGCGCCCGCCCGGCCCCGCGGCCGCGGGCGGACTCGGCGAGCGCGATCGTCTGCACGTCGCCGTCGTTCGCGCCCGCCGGTGCACGAAGCCCCGCGTACCCCTCGACGCGACCTGCGCGCTCGGCGACGACATAGTGGTTGTGCGGCGAAGCGAGCTCTTCCGCCATCATGGCCGCGCTCCAGGCATCCGACGGGAACGCGGCGCGCTCGATCGTCATGATGGCGGCGAGATCGGCGGAGGTCGCCGGCCGGAGGCTCATGCGGTCACCCGTTTGGGCGCACGCGGCAGCGTGACGTCGGGCGCGCGGAGGTACAGCGGTTCGGGGCCGGTGAGCTCACGCCCCGCGGCGACCGCCCGGGCGGCGATCGTGGCGAGCATGGCCGCCCGGATCGAGACGCCGTCGCGGCATTCGGCTCCGAAGCCCGCGAGCACGGTGTCGATCTCGTCGCGCGGTGTGAGTGCGGGCCCGGCGACCCGCACCGGGAGGCCGTCGTCGTCGATGCCGTCATAGACGGTGTAGGCGAACTCCCGACGGCGAGCATCCGTGACGATGCCGAAGCGAGGCACTTCGGCGAAGGGATCTGTGAGCGCGCTCGCGAGGAACACCTCGAGCGCCGCCGCGTCGTGGCTCGGTACGGCGACGACCGGGAGCCCCCGACCCAGGGCGAAGGCGCGCGCGGCGGCGATCCCGACCCGCAGCCCCGTGAACGGGCCCGGGCCCATTCCCGCGGCGACGTGTGTCAGGGTCACGGGCTCGATGGCGCCGGTCTGCCCGAGTGGCCCGCGCGCGGCATCCGCGAGCGTGGCCTGCAGCAGGTCGCCGATGACCTCGGCGTGTCCGAGCGGGTTGTCGCTGGATGCCTCGGCGCGTACGACTCCGTCGAGGTCGACGACGGCCACGGCCGTGCCGAGCGAGGTGTCGATGCCGAGGATCACCTCTCCAGGGTAGTCGGGCCCTGGCGGGGGGCGGCTCGGCGAGGCTAGGGGCGGCGCGAGATGCGGACGAGCCGGGGCGCGGCATCCTCCATGTCGGCGACGTGCGGTCCCGCCGTGCCGCACGCGTTGTCGACCCCGGTGCCCGACCACCCGCGGTCGATCTCGACCTCCCACCACGTGTCGGCGACGGCTGCGGCATAGGGTGCCGCCCACTCCGCGATCACAACGGAGTGGGGATAGTCGATGTCGAGATCGTCGAGTTCGCCGTCGGTGCCGAGGCGGTAGGCGTCCACATGCACGAGCGCCGGTCCGTCCGCGAGCGAGGGGTGCGTGCGCGCGATCACGAACGTCGGGCTCTGCACTCGCCCGCGCACACCCAAGGCCGCGGCGATTCCCCTGGTGAGGGTGGTCTTTCCGGCACCCAGCGCGCCCGTGAGAACGACCAGGTCCCCGCCCGCGAGCGCCCCGCCGAGCTCACGGCCCAAGGCCTCCATCTCGGACGGCGAGGCGATCTCGCGCTCGCCGACGAAGGCATCCAGCCCGCTCATGCCGCCTCCGCCGATCCGCGCCCCGCGCTCGCCGTGCCGTATTCAGTCCGCGCGGCGCGCGCGCCGCGGCCGGGCCCCGTGTTTCCGCGGCTCCGGCCCCGTGCGCCCGCGCTGCGGACTGAATACGGTTCGCGAGAGTCGGCGAAGAAGCCGAGCGGATGCCCGCCGAGCCCCGCGACAGCGGGGGTCGCGCTGACGAAGGGCGTGGCCCCGGCGCGCGCATGCCGGGTCATCGTGCGACCTCGCGGCGGGGCACGCGCGGGCCGATCCGTGTGACGATCTCGTAGTTGATCGTGTCCGCGGCGTCGGCCCAGGCCTCCACCGGCGGGTGACCGAGGGTCGGGTCGCCGAACAGCACCGCCTCATCGCCCACGGCGACGGGGTGCGACCCGACATCCACGACGAACTGGTCCATCGCGATGCGACCCGCGACCGGGAACGTCGCGCCGCCGATGCGCACGGCCGCAGCGCCGGAGGCCGCGCGCGGCACACCGTCGGCGTAGCCGAGCGGCACGAGGGCGAGCGTCGTCTCCTCCTGCGTGCGGTGCACGTAGCCGTACGACACTCCCTGCCCCGCGGGCACCCGTCGCACGGCCGCGACCGCCCCGCGCAAGGTCATCGCGGGGCGAAGGCCGAGGTCCGCCGAGGTGCGGTCGGGGAAGGGCGAGAGTCCGTAGATCGCGATCCCGAGCCGCACGCACCCGAAGCGCGCCTGGGGCAGGGCGATCGCCGCATGCGAGGCGGCGATGTGCCGCACCTGCGGCGCAAGCCCGTGCGTCGCTGCGAGCGAGAGGGCGCCCTCGAAACGGGAGACCGCGGCGAGGTCGTCGACCTCGCTCGTGTTCGAGAGATGACTGAAGATCCCGACGACGCGCAGCCGCCCGATGCGTTCGAGGCGCGCCGCCTCGGAGAACACGCGGCCGAGGTCGGCGGGCGCGATGCCGTTGCGCCCGAGACCCGTCTCGGCCTTGAGGTGCACCGCGACAGGAGCATCGCCGGATGCCGCGGCCGCAGCCGCTTCGAGCTGGTCGAAGCTCGAGATGCCGAGTTCGACCCGCGCGGCGGCCGCCTCCACGAAGGATGCCCCGGGCGCATGCAGCCACGCGAGGATCGGCGCATCGATCCCGGCCCTGCGGAGCGCGAGCGCCTCGGAGATGTCGGAGACGCCGATCCGGTTCGCGCCGCCGGCGAGAGCGGCGGCGGCGGAACGCGCAGCGCCGTGACCGTAGCCGTCCGCTTTGACGACGGCGATCACGTCGGAATCGGTGACGCGGCGCAGGTGCCTCACGTTCTCGGTGATGGCGGCGGTGTCGATGAGCGCTTCGCGCAGGACGCCGGCGGGGAGGCTGCTCATGCCGAGGCTCCTTCGGCCGGGGTGGCGACCGCGGCCTCCGTGGGCACGTGTGTCGAGGCGGCGGGCGAGACGCCCACCGATTCGGCGATGACGTACGCGGTCGCAAGGCCCGCATCATGACTGAGCGACAGGTGAAGCGAGCGGATGCCCCGGGCATCCACCGTCTCGGCCGTCTCACCGGTCAGCGCGAACACCGGCCGCCCGCTCGGCTCGGAGGCCACTTCGATATCGGTCCAGTGCACGCCCTCCGAGCCGCCGAGGGCCTTGATGAGGGCCTCTTTCGCGGCGTAGCGCGCAGCCAGCGAGTGCGGCTTCAGGGCGCGCTCCCCCGGTGCGAACAGCCGCTCGAGGAGCCGCGGCGTGCGCGCGATCGACCGCTCGAAGCGTGGGATGTCGACGAGGTCGACGCCGATACCGACGATCACGGCATCCAGCCTACCGGCGCCGGTCGGGGCGGATGCGGGCGCCGACGGCGACGCCGTCAGCCGCGCGGAACCTCACTCGACGGTGACGGACTTCGCGAGGTTCCGCGGCTGGTCGACATCGAGACCCTTCGCCGTCGCCAGCCCCATCGCGAAGATGTGCAGCGGCACGACCGCCAGCAGCGGCTCGAAGAAGGGCCCCGCGAGCGGGATGCGCAGCACCTCGTCGGCGAAGGGCAGCACGGCGGCATCCCCTTCTTCCGCAACGACGATCACCCGGGCTCCGCGCGCGCGGATCTCCTGGATGTTCGACACGACCTTCTTGTGGAGCTCCGCCGATTCGCGCGGCGACGGCACGATCACGAAGACGGGCTGCCCCGGCTCGATCAGTGCGATCGGACCGTGCTTGAGCTCGCCTGCGGCGAAGCCCTCGGCGTGGATGTAGCTGATCTCCTTGAGCTTGAGGGCCCCCTCGAGCGCGATGGGGAACCCGACGTGGCGGCCGAGGAACAGCACCGACTGGGTGTCTGCCATCCAGCGCGAGAACTGCTCGATGTGGGTCTGCTCCTCGTCCAGCACGCGCTGGATCTTCGCGGGGACCGCCTCGAGCTCCCGCACGTGATCGGCGGACTCGGCGGAGGAGAGCACCCCGCGCAGTCGGCCGACATGGAGGGCGAGCAGGTACAGCGCGGTGATCTGGGCGACGAACGCCTTCGTGGATGCCACGGCGACTTCGGGCCCCGCGTGCGTGTAGATCACGGCATCCGACTCGCGCGGGATCGTCGCGCCCTGCGTGTTGCAGATCGACAGCGTCTTGGCGCCGCGCTCGCGCGCGTACTTGACGGCCATGAGGGTGTCCATCGTCTCGCCGGACTGCGAGATCGACACGACCAGAGTGTCGTCGCCGATGACGGGATCGCGGTAACGGAACTCGTGGGCGAGCTCGACGCTCACGGGGACGCGGGTCCACTGCTCGATGGCGTACGCACCGGTCTGGGCCGCGTAGGCGGCGGTGCCGCACGCGATGACGATGATGCGACGGATGCCGGTGAACAGATCGTCGAGCCCGTCGAGCTCCGGGATCACGACCTCGCCGTCGTGGACGCGCCCGCGGATCGTGTTGGCGACGGCCTCGGGCTCCTCCGAGACCTCCTTGGCCATGAACGAGGACCAACCGCCCTTCTCCGCGGCGGAAGCGTCCCAGACGACCTCGAACGGGGACGCCTCGACGGCAACGCCCTCGAAGTCGGTGATCTCGACGCCGCCGGGGGTGATCGCGACGATCTCGTCCTGCCCGATGGCGAGGGCGCTGCGCGTGTGCTCGACGAAGGCGGCGACATCCGATCCGAGGAAGTTCTCGCCGTCGCCGAGGCCGATCACGAGCGGCGAGTTCCGGCGCGCGCCGACGACGAGTCCGGGCTGGTCCTGGTGCATCGCGAGCAGCGTGAAGGCACCCTCGAGGCGCGAGACGACCGACCGGAAGGCTGCCGTGAGATCGCCGGAGGTGCCGTACTCGTGTCCGAGCAGGACCGCCGCGACCTCGGTGTCCGTCTCGGAGCGGAAGGTGTAGCCGAGCGAGAGCAGTTCCGCCTTCAGCTCGGCGAAGTTCTCGATGATGCCGTTGTGGATGACGGCGAGCTTGCCGTCGTCGGCGAGGTGCGGATGCGCGTTGGCATCCGTCGGACCGCCGTGCGTCGCCCAGCGGGTGTGACCGATTCCCGTCGTGCCGTCGGGCATCGGGTGGGCCGCGAGGTCGTCGCGCAGCACCTGGAGCTTGCCGGCCCGCTTGCGCATGTCGAGGTCGCCCGATCCGTCGATGACGGCGATGCCGGCCGAGTCGTAGCCGCGGTACTCGAGGCGGGCGAGACCCGAGAGGAGGATGGCCTGGCTTTCGCGCGGGCCCACGTATCCGACGATTCCACACATAGGGTCAAGGGTAGCCCGCCGAGGTTTGGTCGGACCCCTCGCAAAACCGTCCGACGGCTTCGCGAAGTGAGGCCTTCGCGGGCAGTGCTCTCCGGGAGGGAGCGCCCGCGAAGGCCTCCGCCACATCGCCTGGCCCTCAAGCTGGGGACTCCGAGGGCACGAGCCGCTGGGGACGACCGGCGATCGTACTGGCACCTCCATTCTCGCCGCCGGGAGGGGCGGGGCCCCGGACTTCGGGCACGACACGCGGGCGCCTCGACCGCCCGGGGAAGCTTCGTTTCACGGGTGCTTCCCAGGGAGGCGCGGGTGTGCAATACTCATCCCCAACCGGCTGTCGAAAGGCAGGACGGATGCCGAGGGGTCGGCGTCCTCCAGTCCGGTCCCGGGGTCGATGTGGGAGTCGATCCGGGGGCTGCCGGGGAGAACGGGGAATGGCGGACTGGTTCCGCCGCTGGGGATCGCGGGCTTCGGCCTGCAACGGGGAACACTGGGGAATCTCATGGGGGGAATCACTGTGGCGCGCGCCTGCGCGCGCCGGGAGCGCCGATCCATCGCGCCCGCGATCGAGGGAGCAGAGCGTTGACCGCGCTCGTGTCGGGTGCGCCGACGCACGCCGCATCGCACGTCGCAACGACGCCGGCGCCGATCACGCAGACGATCGGCGCGCCGAAGGTCATGCCGGTGCTCGAGCGGCGACTGAGTCAGGGCCGGCGTCGACGGGCACGCTTCGCGCTCATCGACACCGCGATCATCGCGTCGGCCGCCGCTCTGACCACCGTTCTGCACGCGGTGGCGCCGGCGACCGAGCTCGATCGCATGTCGGTCACGGCTGCGGCCGTCATCGTGGCCGCCTGGGCGGCGACGCTCATCGTGCTGAGCGATCACGCGCACCGGCGGGGGGCCGGCGAGCGTTTCGAACTCGCGCCGATCCTGCACTCCACGATGGTGGGCGTCGCGGCGATCGCGACGCTGTCGGTCGTGACCGGCTGGCCCGTGCTCGGGCCGCACCTGCTGCTCACCGTGCCGCTCGGTGCGGCGACGCTCGTGGCGGTGCGCGCAACGCGCCGCACCTTCGCCCGGCGCCGACCGCCGCACCGCACCATGGGGCCGCGCACGATCGTCGTGGGCTCGCGCAGCAGTGTCGAGTACGCGCTGACGTCGCTTCTGGCCGACTCACGCCTCATCCACAACGTGCTGGGTGTCGCTCTGCTCGGTGACGAAGGCACCAGCGTCGAGGTGGCCGGCCGGACATTCGCCACCTTGGGCCGCCCGGAGGAGGTCGCGCGCCTCGCCAAGGAGCTCTGCATCGAGACCGTGATCGTCGCCGACGGCGTCCACGACGCCGACTACCTGCGCCGGCTCAGCTGGAGCCTCGAGGGGGCCGCGACCGACCTGATCCTCGCCACGCGCCTCACCGACGTCGACCGCTCGCGGATCGCGTTCGACCGTACGCACGGGCTCGCGCTGACCCACGTGAGCCTGCCCCGCTTCGACCGCTCCACGCTGCGCGCCAAGCGCGCACTGGATGTCGTCGTCGCCACGCTCGCGCTCGTGCCGATCGCCCTCATCACCCCGCTGATCGCACTTCTGATCGTCCTCGACAGCCCGGGCGGGGTGTTCTTCCGCCAGCGTCGTATAGGACGTGACGGCCAGGTGTTCGAGATCCTGAAGTTCCGCACGATGGGAGTGGATGCCGAGGCCCGAAAGGCCGAACTCGCGGCATCCAACGAGGGCTCGGGACCGCTGTTCAAGTTGCGCAACGACCCCCGTGTCACCCGGGTCGGTGCGGTGCTGCGGAAGTTCTCGCTCGACGAGCTGCCGCAGTTCTGGAATGTGCTCGTCGGTGACATGAGCGTCGTCGGCCCTCGGCCTCCGCTGCCGAGCGAGGTGGCCGACTACGACCATCAGGTGCTGCGGCGACTGTACGTGCAGCCCGGCATCACGGGCCTGTGGCAGGTGAGCGGGCGCAGCGACCTGTCCTGGGAACAGAGCGTGCGCCTCGACCTCAACTACGTCGAGAACTGGTCGCTCCTGGCCGATGTGAAGATCATCCTCCGCACTGCGGCCGTCATGGTCCGCCCGAGCGGAGCGTACTGAAAGAGGTGACCGAGCATGCCCGGCCCAGCCGACCCACGCAGACGATCCCGCCTTCGGGCAGGGTCGGTGGGTGCTCCTCGTGCGCGCGCACGGGTGCGGTATGCCGACCCCCGGCGGGTATGCGCCGGCCACCACGCGGCGCGCCCGCCCTTCCTCCCACACGAGGGCGGGCGCGCCGTTCACCGAGGTTGCGCGGGACGTGGCTATCGGCACGAGGGGGAAGCTGAGTAGATTCTGAGGAGGCGATCGCCCGCACAGATCTGCCCCGGGGACGGCGGCCGATCGTGTCGGACGAACGAGTGTGGGAAGCAGTGGCGGTACGGAGCATGTGGGGATCCGTAAATGGGGACGACTGAGGGCGCAGATGCGCCCGAGACGAAGACGCGCGCGCTGACGCGCGGAATGCGATGGGCGCTGATCGGCATCGCCGTGATCGTCGCCGCGGGGCTCATCTGGGCGGGATCGCTGCTTGTCGTGCGGCCTGGCGCGGGCGGGAGTGCCGACACAGCGCGGTCTGGGTCGGTCCAGGGACCGACCCAGGGGACGACCGAGTCGCCTGGAACACCGACCACACCGACCACAGCGCCCACGCCCGTCGACGGCAGCGAAGTACTGCCACCGGAGACAGGCCAGTCGGACGCCGCGCGACTGCCCGAGCGGACGCAGGCGTCGCCGCTTGTGGCCGCACCGCTCCCGCCCGACGCCACCGCCCAGGGGAAGCTCGTGGACGGCTTCCCCACTTCTGTCGCGGCTCCGGTGGCGGGCGCGGAGATCATCTACTCGTCGATCGCCTCAGAGGGCACGAGGATGCAGGCGGGTCTCACCGCGCGGACCGAGCAGAGCGCCGCAGAGATCGCCGATCACTATCGCGCCCTCTGGGCCTCACTCGGACTCGCTCCCGCCGGCGGCGATGACTCGACCGTCTCATACTCCGGCCCCTTCACCTCGATCTCGCTCACCACCAGTGAGACCGCGACGGGCCTCGTCTACAAGCTGTTCGGCACGCTGCGGACGGAGTGACCGTGTACATCTCGCTCACCAACTCCCCGGCAGACAAGCCACGCGGCGGCGCACCGGCCGGCGTGCGCACCGTGTCGTCCACCGTGGTGACGCTCGGTATCGTCTCGATGCTGACCGACATCTCCTCCGAGTCCGTCTCGGCGATCCTTCCGCTGTACATCACCGGGTTCCTCGGCCTCTCGACGATCGCCTTCGGCGTGCTCGACGGTCTGTACCAGGGCACGAGCGCGATCGTCCGCATCGCGGGGGGCTACGCCTCTGACCGCCTCGATCAGCCCAAATGGGTGGCGTTCGTGGGGTACGCGCTGGCTGCGGTCGCACGTGTGGGACTCCTGCTGTGGAGCGGGTTCGCCGCGATGACGGCCGTGATCACCGCGGACCGGATCGGCAAGGGCATCCGCACAGCGCCGCGAGATGCCCTCATCACGGCGACGAGCGATCCCGAACGGCTCGGCAACGCCTTCGGCGTGCATCGGATGCTCGACAACATCGGGGCCGCTATCGGTCCGTTCCTCGCGTTCCTCATCCTGCTGGTGGTGCCGGACGGGTTCCACATCGTCTTCGTCGCATCGCTCGTCTTCGCCACGCTCGGCGTGCTGATCCTCGGTCTCGTCGTCCCGAACGTTCGAGCACGGCGCGCGGAAGCACGTCGGAAGGTGGACTGGCGCGCCGTGGTCCGAGGACCCATGCGGCGCGTCCTCGCCGCCGCGGGCATCCTCGGACTCGTCACGATCGGCGACGGCTTCGTCTACCTGGTGCTGCAGGCCCGAAGCGATTTCGCCGCGCTCTGGTTCCCCCTGCTGTATGTCGGCACGAACGTGGCCTTCCTGGCTTTCGCCGTCCCTCTCGGGCGCCTCGCCGACCGGGTCGGCCGAGCCCGCGTTTTCGTCTGGGGCCACCTGGGGTTGCTCGCCGCCTATGTCATCGCGGTGCTGCCGCTCGCCGATGTGGCCGCGACGATCCTCTGTCTCGTGTTCCTGGGCGCGTTCTACGCCGCGACCGACGGGGTGCTTTCGGCTCTCGTCTCACAGCTGGCGCCCCCGGACAGTCGAGGCACGGCGATCGCCACCGCGCAGACGGTCGTGGCGCTCACGCGGTTCGTCTCGGCAGCCGGCTTCGGCGTCCTGTGGTTCGTCGCCGGCCGAGACGCGGCGATGGTCGCAGTGGCGATCGTGCTCGCGCTCGCGATTCCCCTCGTCGCGGTTCTCCTGCGTCCGCTGCTGCACCGGCCGGCGAAGGCGGAGAAGGGCGGGACGCCGTGAGTGTCCGTGCGCGCTGGATCCTGATCGCGGTCCTCGCGGTCCTGGCTTTCGCTGCGACCGGCGTCGTGGGCATCGTCGCATGGCAGCAGTATCAGGCGCGACAGCAGGCTCCGAGCGATGTGGCGACCGAGGCCGCACCGGTGATCGGATCCGATCGCGTGGTCTTCCGGAGCACCGCCTCGGGTGCCGAGTACGGCCACGTCGCCTCGGTGCCGCTGACCGATCCCAGCGGTCCGCGCGCGATCTCCGACGTCGTCTGCGACCGCGTGGATGCCACGCCCCTCGAGTTCAGCTGCCTGCGGACAGTACGCGGCATCACTCCGAGCTATACCGGCACGCTGTATCGGGCCGACGGCACTGAAGCCGCCTCATGGCCCCTTCCCGGTCTCCCGAGTCGCACCCGCATCTCATCCGATGGCACCCTCATCGCCTCCACGTCGTTCGTGACAGGGCACTCCTACGCGACCATCGGCTTCTCGACCGACACCCGCATCCACACGACGACGGGAGAGGACCTCGGCACTCTCGAAGACTGGTCGCTGACGATCGACGGCCGGCCGAGCGCACCGGTGGACCGCAACTACTGGGGCATCACGTTCGTCGATGACGACACCTTCTACGCGACTGTCGGGACGACGACGGTCGGCACCACCTACCTCGTGAAGGGATCGATCTCCACCCGGTCCCTCGATGCGATCG
>Ga0209922_103035_pt1 | contig 13818 bp, 7 predicted proteins | sample ThiBiot_500_biof_FD_183946 | JGI IMG/M metagenome (GOLD analysis project Ga0209922, IMG submission 183946) | Wastewater bioreactor microbial communities from Cape Town, South Africa - Thiocy_expt_500_biof (SPAdes) | ecosystem: Engineered > Bioreactor > Thiocyanate-remediating > Anaerobic-Aerobic ...
TAAAAATGCTATTTTAAACTAAGAATTTCATGCCGATTTACCAATCAATTAGACCGGGTAATCGAACGAGAGTTGTCGTTGAAATCGAATCAATCGAAACATCGATATTTGTTCCTCGTTTTCTCGATAGACGTAATGCTTCAACAAATAATTTCACACACTTAACATCAGTCATCAATGGTACACTATAATCTGTAGCTAAACGACGGCATCGATATCCTTGCGTCACAAATGATGACGCACGTAAGAGAGTCGATCGCATTGGAATGTTAATAACTAAATCAAAAGCTCCATTTGCTAAATAATCAGCAACTGTTGTTTGTGGATTATTTTCTGCTGTCGATGAATCTCCATTTTCATTTGAATCTGTCTGTTCATATTTCCAATCAATTGGATGAATACTTATATTATTCGATTCAAAGAAATCAGCTGTACCAATACTCGCATAAAGTTCATAGCCAAGTTCTTTCAACGTACGAATTGCTGTCAGTAATTCTTGTTTTGCTTTATAGGAACCGATTGAAACGAGAATTTTCTTCTTGGGAATACGATAACCAGTACTAATCAAAGCTTTGAGATAGGCATCGAATCGATCAACACCAAAACAGGCGACTTCACCAGTTGACATCATTTCAACACCGAGAAGAACATCGGCACCAGTGAGACGTGAGAATGAAAATTGTGGAACTTTAACACCAATTCGTTCGGATTGAAGAAAGAGAACGTCGTCAACTGGTTCGGGTTCTAAGCCAACAAGAATCTGTGTTGCAACCGCAATGAAATCATGATCGAATGTTTTCGAAATAAATGGAAACGAACGTGAAACACGAACATTACATTCAATGACTTTCAATTCATTATCTTTGGCAATCAATTGCAAATTAAATGGACCGGAAATTTGCAAGGCTTTGGCCACAGAAAAGCAGATACTTTGTATTTTTTCGATTGTACTTTGATTTAAATCTTGAGGAGGTGTAACTAATGACGCATCACCCGAATGTATACCTGCATTTTCTACATGTTCTGAAATAGCCATGCGAACAACTTGACCATTGCATGCAACTGCATCGATATCTAATTCTTTTGCATCGACAATAAATTTCGAAATAACAACAGGATATTCTTTTGAAAGGCCGTGTTCACTTAAATAGGCTTTCAAATCTTTGACATTGAAAACAATACGCATAGCTGCACCGGATAGAACATAGGACGGACGAACAAGACATGGATAACCAACAGAATCACAGAACACACTCGCACTATCGAGATCACATAGTTCTTTCCATTTCGGTTGACGAATATTCATTTCATCGAGTAAACGAGAGAATTTAAAACGATTTTCAGCTGCATCGATACTTTCAGGAAATGTACCGAGAACGTTAACATGCCGTTGACGATGTAAATCCATAGCGATATTATTCGGCAATTGTCCACCCATGGATAGAACAACACCATGAGGTTTTTCGAAATTGTAAACATCGAGAACGGATTCGAATGAAATTTCTTCGAAATATAATCGATCACTCATATCATAATCTGTACTAACTGTTTCAGGATTACAGTTGAGCATCAAAGTATAATGACCAAGTCGTCGTAATTCTTTCAAACAACCGACAGCACACCAATCGAATTCGACACTACTGCCAATTCGATAGACACCGGAGCCAAGTACAAGAATTGGTGTTTCTTCGTTTGTACTTGGTTCGATATCATCGTTGCTGCCATGATAAGTTAAATATAAATAATTGGTTTGTGCTGGCCATTCACCTGAAACTGTATCGATCTGTTTGACAAATGGTCGAATGCCAAAACGTTCTCTCGAGCCACGAACTTCGAGTTCAGTACTATCACAAAATGTAGCGATTTGTTTGTCCGAAAAACCTAAACGTTTAGCTTCGAGTAGACGTGTTCGATCTTGAAGTAGGTCAGCATCGGAATTATCAGCTGTAAATTGTATGATCGCAGCAAATTTATGTAAAAACCATCGATCAATTTTCGTTAGTTCAAATAAACGTTCGACTGAATAACCTTGACGAAGAGCTGTTGCCAAGATAAATATACGTTTATCCGTTGGAATACTCAATTCATCATCAGTAAATTGTCTTGTATATGGATCGAAACCATCTACATCTTCATCAACCATTCGTAGTGCTTTTTGAAAAGCTTCTTCAAACGATCGACCTATTGACATAACTTCACCAACACTTTTCATTGAACTACCGATTTTATTCGAACATCGAACAAATTTTCTCAAATCCCATCGTGGCACTTTAATCGCCACATAATCAAGACTTGGCTCGAAACAGGCACATGTTTCATTCGTTATACTATTTCTTAATTCAACCAAACTCATGCCCAATGCTAATTTGGCTGCTATATACGCCAATGGATAACCTGTTGCTTTCGATGCCAATGCCGATGAACGTGATAAACGTGCATTGACTTCGATAATATAATATTCGCTACGCAATGGATTCAATGCGTATTGAACATTGCATTCACCGACGATTCCCAAATGTCGGACAACTTTAATCGAAACACTTCGAAGTAAATTGTATTCTTCATTCGATAATGTTTGACTTGGCGCAACAACAATCGATTCACCTGTATGAATACCTAATGGATCGATATTTTCCATATTACAAACGACGATGCAATTGTCGTATTGATCTCGAACGACTTCATATTCGACTTCTTTCCAACCTTTTAAAGATTTATCAATTAATAACTGAGATGAATGAGCTAATGCAGATGTAACTAATGGAATTAATTCTTCACGATTATCAGCAAAACCTGAGCCGAGACCACCGAGTGCAAATGCAGCTCTATTTGGAAAAAAAACAAAAACGTTTCTTTTCAAAAAAAAAACAATTGGACCAAATTTTACCGAACTAAAACGGGATAACCAAGTCGATCAGCAGACATGATCGCCTAAATAAATTCGAATTGAAGTTTAGTTTTTTTTCAACAGAAAAGATTTTCTAACTTCTTCAAGCGAATTGACAGCTTCACAAGGTGCAACTTTCTCTTGAATATCGGCCATTTTTTGTGCAAATAACGATCGATCTTCTGTTATTTGAATTGATTTTATTGGCGTACCCAATACATTACAAGAATATTTCTGTAAAATGCCCGATTCATATAATTGCACACCACAATTCAATGCTGTTTGTCCACCGAAACTAAGTAGAATACCATCGGGACGTTCATTTCGAATGACTTGTTCGACATAAGCCGGCGTTATTGGTAAAAAGAAGACTTTATTAGCTAGACCTTTCGATGTTTGAACAGTTGCAATATTTGGATTGATTAAAATCGTATGAATATTTTCTTCTTTCATCGCTTTAATGGCTTGTGTTCCTATTTAATTTTTATTACAGATTGCTTTTGTTTGTGTTAATTATTTCAATGATGATTACCTGAGTAATCAAATTCTCCAGCTTGTCCAATCGTCAAACCACCACTACCTAAGATTAAGACTTTTTTTACTCGACTGCAGAATGCTGGTGGCGGTGCATGTTCATCACTAAAACGTTTGGTTAACTGTTCAAGTAAATAAGATTTCACATTCATTGGTTGATTCTTTTTATATGATTGAACAACATTAAGAAATAATTCAAAAAGAATATCCGTATCACGTGGTCCTGCACAATGTTCAGGATGGAATTGGACACTAAAAAATGGTTTTATATTATGAACGATGCCTTCATTGGAATAATCGTTCTGATTTGTAAATAAAATACTCCAATTCTCGGGTAAATCCTTATCAGTTTGAACAGCAAAACCATGATTTTGTGAAGTTATAAAACAACGTTTTGTTCCTTCGAGTAAACATGGCTAAATGAAAAGATTGAAGATGAGTTTCAAATAAAACGAAAAACACCTACTTGATTATGACCACGATTACCATATTTTAGTTTTGCTGTTTTCATTCCTGCAGCTAAAGCCATCAACTATTATGAAACAATAATCGAAAAATCTGTTCATTCAAATGAATTTACTTGATGACCAAGACAAATACCAAATACTGGTTTCACATTTTCACTGTTAATCCAAGATTGAATAGTTGCAATTGTTTCTGGACATTGAGTTTGAGGATCACCGGGACCGTTACTTAAAAATAAACCATCGAATTCTATAAAAACAACAGGAACAGATGTCCAAAAATAGATCATTGCGTCATTTGAAATCAAATACCATTTTGTTTAATCGGATGATTCCATGGAAAGACAGTTAGTTTAGCACCAAGTTGACATAACATTCGTAATTGATTCGTTTTGAGACCACAATCGATGCATGCAATTGAGATTTTACCTGTTGGATTGTAGACACGTGGTTGCTAAGAGTTTCGTATGAAAGTAAACAAACGACGAAGAGATGGAAAAACGTTCATTTACCGGAATCGACACTTGTGTCATAAGATTAGCCTTGTTTTGATCTTGAAATGGAATAGATTTTGGATCGGTTCCATCGATTACAATCTAATTATCAAAGATTATTTGAATACGAACAGAAATCAAAATCGTAATTACTTTTCCAAGCATTGTTCCATGTTCCCGAAGTTTCTTTGTTAGCATACGTGTATCAATGCCTTTTTTTTTAAATCAAATCAATAAATAATACATTTACATAGAAAAATAAACCAACCAACCATAAAGACCAGGAACATTATGCTTTTTCAACCATGACGAAAGAGATTCGACTGCATTCCAATGGCTGTATTGTTCGGTATATGCGCTAACAATTAAACCTGATGCATAAATTCGACTCGATTCAACCCAACGAGGAAGGCCGTATTCATCAAGTGCTTTTTCATCGGGTACGCCTGAACAATTTCAAAGTATAAAAGTCCATTCTCAACAGCAACATACCATAATTGCCAATTAGTGGATATGTCAAAACAAGAATCTCTCCACAATATGATGGATCAGTTAATGATTCCGGATAACCGACCATACCAGTTTGAAAGACTAAAATCAGCACATTGTTCTATAACATAATTTGAGTTCGCTCTTTCTTTTTCGCTCACCAACTTCACCGGTTTTGTTTGTTGCTGCTCCAAAAACAAGCCCTTTGAATTCAGTACCATCTTCAAGTATTAACGTGCCACGTTCCATTTTTTAACTGAAAAAAAACACAAACAGAAAACTAATTTTTGAATACAAACACAAATCACTGCATGTAAAACGACTGATTTATATACGTATGTGCGATATATTCGAAAAGAGGAAAAAACGTGAATTATTTTGATTATATAATCTAACTGCATAGTTTGATGAGATCACTAATAACCTGTGCGAACAAATTTTTATTCGCATTCGTATTCATACGGAATGCATCTCTTTTTATATGTCCTCAAAACGAAAATATGCGTTATCGCTTTCTCGAGGCTTTATCAATTATTTCTTAGGCATTTCAAGGTACGGAATCATGTTTAAAGAAAAACTGTATCGAAAAGAAAGATATTGATATCCGAAATATGTGCGAAATAGAGTAGACTCTCAACCTAACTACACTAACTAATACGTGAAAGAATGGAGATCGAGTCGTTGTAGACGCTCCAATCATAAAACCAGTAAAAATCGGAATTTCGTTTGTTTGTCGTCTCCCGACATCTATTCGTCGATAGATTGAAGTAGTATATGGATGTATTCTCCATATATTTGATGCAATGTCAAGTCGGATCAAGTCAATAGTTCAAATTCTATTTTATTCAAAATGTGTACAACATTAAAATGTTTTTTTTTTCTCTAGAAATCGGTACATTTTGACCCACAAGCATTCAATCGATGTGTTTCAGGACGACAAGAACGTTGTTTTTCTTTTCTTCGACATGGATAGCAAAACAAATTTCGCATAACTTTAAGCCATTGTTTTCGAAATATGTCAGACGAATACAAATATATGAAAAAACTTGTATAATTACTCCAAAATAATAAATAGAATATTTGATGAACAAGATTTTCTTTTACTTCATATAAACGAGATTTTCGTTTGTTTCTTACGATCACTAGATAACAATTGAATATCGACATTGGTAGAGAAGCAAAACTTGATTTGATTGATTCTAGAACAACCATAGCGGTTAGTTGATAATTTACTTGTTGAATTCGGCAAGATTTTAATTGAGATCGTTGCCGAAGTTCATGAATATTAATCGATGTTAAAATACCAAAGATCAATGTAACAATTGGATGAAAAAATCCATTGAAAATACAAACATATAAAACATGAATAATCAAACAAATCGAACTCCGAGACGGATTTGAACAGATGAGTTGTTCATTATGTGATGCGTGAATAAACCGAGTATAACAAAAAATAATTGGAATCGATGCAATAAACCAGAACAATATGATCAATTTCGTTGAACGTATAGCAATCGGTCGTGTACAATATTTCCATCTTGAACTCTCTCGACAACTAAGAATATATCGATCTATACTGGTAATTGTCGCTAAAGTTCCTGATGTAACAGAAGATACAAAATCTGTGTAACTTTTTATTTTACAGAAACTAGCAGAAGGCATTGTCCAAGTGTATTGAAAACTATAGAAAAGAATATTTGATAATGGACCAATATGTAAATGAATTAAATCGCAATAGGATGCAATTAATAAATAAAATGAACATGGTCCACTATTGTATGTTTGACGCGCCAATGTTAATATGTTCATTATAGTGCCAAACAAACAAAGAAAATAAAGAATAATACCAGCATATTTTGTAATTTCTTGAGAAATAAAATTGTATCGTGATATTGTCATATAGTCTGTTTCATTGGACATATTGCTGAAACAATTTCTGATACAGTAATGTTCGCTGATTAACTAAACACTTCTATTTGTTCCGTTTCCTTATTTTCTCTCGTGATCTAGTCTAATGTTTGTCTGGAAAAATTAATAGAACAAACTCGTGACGTGTGATTCAAATAGGATATTTCTACTTGTGAATCTTGTTGTTTTTGCATATTGTTAATGAATGCATTAGAAATAGAACAGACAAAATAATGTGAGAAGCACGATTCAGAAATGTGTGAACCAATAGGTAAGCTACTTTTCTTTGAGAGTAATAAAGTAATTATATGTCGACAACTCTGTTCTTTGAATATCCTAATGTTAATTAACACAGTGTGATATACCCTATTGTAAAACACGTCTTTAATAAGTTATAATAATTGAAAATATGAACTTTTTGATAAACAACTTCATGTAATTTAAGATCCTAGTTCTGTCAGACGGTCGTCTATGATTACACTTTTATGGCTGATAACATTAATTACATTATTTCTTTTATGATATTTCCTATTGAACATGACTTGAACCTAAAATCAGCTTTGAGTCACGAATTCCTGTTGTCAACGACTTCATTTAAGATTATATTTATTTACATGGCAAAAAGCAACATGTCCAATAGAATCATGACGTATCTCGAGACCATTTACGGAACTCTCAATGGGTTTGCTTCAGGACAATAAGAAAGTCGTTTTTCTTTTCCTCGACATGGATAATAAAAAAGACTTCGCATTACTTTAAACCATTGCTTTCGAAATATGTCAGACGAATACATGTATATGGCAAAGCTGGTATAATTACTCCAAAATAATAAATAGAATATTTGATGAACAAGATTTTCTTTTGCTTCGTATAAAAAAGATTTTTGTTTATGTCTGACAGTTAATAAATAACAATTGAAGAGTGATATTGGAAAAGAAGCAAAACTTGATTTGATTGATTGTAGAGCAATCATAGCTGTTAGTTGTTCATTTACTTGGCGAGTTCCTCCATTTCTTTGGTTAGATCGTTGCCGAAGTTTATGAATATTAACCGATGTTAAAATACCAAAGATCAATGTAACAATTGGATGAAAAAATCCGTTAAAAATACAAACATATAAAACATGCGTAACCAAACAAATTGGAATATGAAAGGAATTTGAACAGATGAGTTGTTCACTATGTGATGCATGTTTAAAACGATCATAACATAAACTAATCGGAATCGATGCAATCAACCAGAACAATATAATCAGTTTTGTGATGTTCGTAGCACTCGATCGTGTACAATATTCCCACTGTGAATATTCTCTTCGACTGAGAATATATCGATCTATACTGGTAATTGTTGTTAAGGTTCCTGGTGTAACAGACGACACAAAATCTACATAGCTTTGTATTTTGCAAAAAATAACAGATTATGATACTGTCCAATTGCATTGAAAACCGTACAAAAGCATATTTGATAAGGGACTCATGAATAAATGAATTAAATCAAAATAGGATGCAATCAGTAAATAGAGTGAACATGATCTACTGTTGTACGTTTGATTCATAAATGTTAATATGTTCATTACAGTACCAAACAAACAAAGAAAATAAAGAATAATACCAGCATATTTTGTAATTTCTTGGGAAATAAAATTGTATTGTAATGTTATCATATGGTCTGTTTCATTTGACATACTGCTGAAAACTACTAAGAGTCAATGATAATGAATTTTTGTGCAACTTCAATTTGTTCCGTTTCCTTATTTTCTCTCATCATTTAGTCTAATTTTTATATAAAGTCGGTGATATATACATAACAAAATCATGATTTGTGGAAGTGAAATTATTGAGTGGGTTGTATAGGTGTTGAATGTATATCACGAACATTTAATCAGTTCACGTAGTACAAGTGTTTCATTTACAAACCGATCAGCACAAATAGGAGCTTTTTAATGGCGATGTTAGATTGTTTAAAAAAGATTGAGTGCTCATTGAAGTGATGTAATTAATAGAGGAACGAGTAAAAATGAGCTCATTATTTAGTCACAAATATGTATGTAGCATAATTTATAGAATCTCGAAAAGAAAACTCTAAATTTAGAAGGAATATAATTTATTCAGTACGAGTATCACAAAGAAAAACAGGTCAACTTTAAAAAAATTATGTTCGACGTGGTCTTAATCCTAATCGCAAATTTGTTTTAGGTCCTTGACCTTTTCCTACAGTCGACGTTTGTTTTGATGTTCTTTTGCTAGATCTATTCTTCTCTTCACCATCTTCTTTATCCTCGTCACTATGTTCAATCACAGGTGTTTGATTTGGTTTCGTACCAATCAGTTTTTGTTGTTTGATTTTGTTCTCTAAACCTTTTAGAATAATAAAACCATGTTTTAAACGTAAATCATCTTTGATTTCAATTGTTTTGATATCGTTTGTTGTAATATTTCCTTTCCACATATCAGTTCGTTTGATATAATCATACAATGATGATTCGAAATGAATATTTATTTTCGGTAATAATAATCGAACAAGAAGACGTTTGAACATGCCAATCCAAACATCGAGCTCTTTGAAACATTGAGCAAAATTTGTATTGTTTAAAATTGTTGCAATAAATTCTTCGACAATCTTCGTTCGTTCTTTTGAAAAAAATGCCTCTTCACATAGCTCTTGTCGAATATTTTTCGCTAGAATTTTATCAAAAATACATTCTTCATTTAATTCATACAAATCGATAATATGTGCAAGATGAATTGTCGTAAATATTTCTCGTCGATATTTCTCATCGATACATGAATTCGAATGAATATCTTCTCTAATAAATCGTTCAATAGTGTATTCTTCGACGATCTTTTGATTGTTAACATTCTGTAAATATTTGAGAATATATTCTAACGAACCGGATATTTCCAACGATGAATTATTATCCAATGAACTGAGTAAGGTTTTGAGTTGTGTTCGTCTTTGTTGATCGAATAATTTCTGATCAAAACGTTGTCGAATATCGTTGATTAACGATAGATTTTCATCGTACAATTCAAATTGATAATTAAAATATCGAATATTTTTCAAATCAATCTTTGGCAAACAACTTATTTCATTTCTCAATGTCCATTCGATTTCATCGAAATTATAGATAATCTCTTCACTCATTCCATACTGATAATTAATCATAAGTCCACTTTCGAATAATATCGATCGCAGTCGATCGAGATCGAAATCATAGAGATGTTTCTGTTGGATCGATTGTAAAGGTATCGTATGTTGAATGTTATTTTCGTTTTGAGTTTTATCATTAATAACATTCGAATGGAAATAATCGAGAATTTCATTTTGTAAATTGGCGATTGTATGCAAACAAGCGATTGGAAGTAGACTTTCATTAGTATTCGATTTATTCAATAGGAACATTGAGATATTTGTTTGTTGAGCGAAATTTTCTTGATTTGTTGAGGGTGTCCATTGGTATTTTTGTTGATTGAAATAAACATCTTTGAGGGTGATTTTAAACCAATGTTTCTCGAATTTTTTATAGATTTTTTGTAATTCTTTATGATTTTCGAGAAATTCAGCGATTTTTGTTGTTCGAGCATTTTCTCGTTCGATACGAGAATTGAAATTTTGTATGAGATAATTGGTAAATTTGATGAATGAATAAAGATGTGGAATATTATCGTAGTCAGTGATACGTCGAAATAAAAATGCAGATAATGGATATGTTTTTTGATAGTTCGGTTGAAGCTGAAGTTGACTATGAAAATGTCGAATGATGTCGAGAGAATGAATATTAGTTGAATTGAAGAAACGAAGTAGAGGATAACGTTCGTCATCTTCATTTAATTCTTCAACAAAATCCAGTAATTGATCTTCTTGTTGATTTTCATTCAAGAATTTGAGATAAGACAATTTGTAATCTCGAATTTCTTTGGTTACACATTTTATTCGAGGAATAATCAATTGTTTTTCGATTGTTTCTTCAAATTCGATTGCACTTTGTTTAGGTAATATCAACGGATCATTTTCAATTTTAATATTGGACTCAAGAATGTGATTGAATAGTTTGTAGAACCAAAAGTAGCCTTGTTTAGCATTCGATAGATGCGTTTGAATTGCAGTATAATGATTTTCAACAGATTTTTTAAAATGACTATATATAGCAGGCGTATGACCGGGTAGATAATCATCAAATTCATGAAGAAATAAGAATACTGAATTTGTGAGTAAGTTCATGAAGTGAAAAGTGATCGGTTGATTTAGATGTGAAGATGGCACGTCTTCAAAATTGAGATAATCTTTGTATTTATGGTTGTTAATATATTCATCGATGAAATTCAAAATATCATTTTGATTAAATGGAACATGTGGTCGATTCATAAGGAATGAATCTTCATTTGTTGATATCGCTGTTTCCTTTTTACACAACGGACATGTTCTGTGTTCATCCAATAACCTCGAATCTTCAAAGTAGAAAAACCATGAGCATTCACGCAAACAACGGTATATATCGATCCTTGATCCATGATGTTTATTGATTTGTGTTCGAATGTGTAACATTTGTTGAAGAGCTGAATCATTAGCAAAAGCAAAACCGGTTAGATAAGATAATTTTTCGAAATGTTCGACATATTTATTTTCTTTGTTGAAGAGAAAATAACTAAAGGCATTGTCGTTTTTATTGCATTTAAACGAAATCAGTAGAGCAACCATGTTCAGAATAACTAAACGTTGATGAAGATCCTCTTCGCTCATTGTATTTCTTAAATGAAAGAATGACGTTTCAGTAAAATTCGTACACAATGCTAAAATAAATCGTTCACTAATTAGACCCAAATGATTGGCAAAATCTACACTAAATTGAGATTCTAGTAGTTTAAGAAATCTTTCGTCTGGATTGACATTATCGTGATAGAAACGTGTGTAATGACGAATAAACCAAACGAGAAAACAATAAAACGTTCTTTGATTTTCTGAACATTCTCGAATTAATGATTTCATTTCATCGATCATAGTTAAAGAAGAAAGTTGTTTATCAATACGTTGAAATTCTTCAGTCGATTCAAATAAAGGTAAAGGAAGAATAGTTGGCTTTTTCATATTCATCAGACATATCCAGGTACATCTTCTATTCGCATATCGATCACATAAATCATTAAAAGTGATATTCTCACATTGGCATAATTGTTTGATAATATAAAGTTTAACAGTCGAATAAAATCGTTTTATATCTCTAGCGAGAATTTCATTAATTTCCTCCATAATTTTATCTTGAATATCATGTTTTAAAGCATAAACATAATAGAGAAGGTAATATTTCAGCCAAGCGATTCGACTGATTAAATCTAATCTTTCAGTATTTTGTAAATCACTGATTTCATTTAAATATGTTTTGAATGTATTAAATTTTGTTTCATCCTTGAGAATTTTCATAATCTGTTCTTGACTTTCATCCATCATATATGGTTTATAATCTTCATCGAGAACAAGTCGAGTATAGACTCGCATATTGAGTAATATTTCTATTTTTCCAGTTGGATCATTCACTTGACTTAGATATTGATTGATTTGATCGTATTGTTCATTTTCAGTTAAGTTACCATCCGTATTTTGGATATCGATTGACAACCCGAGACTTCGATCGATCAAAGTAAATATTCGAGCTGAATACGCCCATAAATCTTTCTGAGATTTATTAATAAATTCTAGAACATCATTATATTGATCGCTATTATCCATAAACCAATTCGTTACAAGTTCAGTTTCAAAATTGACTAATGTTTCTTCTACAATTTTATTGTCTTTCGATGATTTCTGTTCATTGATAATTTTTTTCAAATAACCGATTGATCTGTCAATTTGTTCACGTGAACAAAGTAGGTCATTGCAATTGAAATAGGTATATCCTTGTTTTAATATTTGAAGACCTTGTTCAGGTGGAAATAAATTCGATATACATGTAGCAAGACGAAGAACTGACTTGAGTTTTTCTAAATTTTTTATATCATATCGACCGTAGAATATTAGACGATTTATACATTGTGTAAAAAGATTATAAGTAGTGATCATTTGTTCAATGTTATCAATCAATTGAACGACAGATAATGAAACAAGAAGTTCGATTGAATTCATCAAACATGTTTCAATAAATGGATCGGCTAACGATTCAAAAGCTTCATTGGAAGTATCTGTCGAATTGGGTGGTACTAAGTAGAAATTAGATTCCATACTGACTAAACTGTAGAGTGAAGTGTTATTTTGAAGTATTGTTTTGTGTTCATCTTTGCTGAAGATTAATTGTTGAGTTAATAATTTCAATAGATCCTCTTCATTATTCAATAGGGTTCGACTTATTTCGAACAATTTCATAATTTCAAATAATTCTTCGTAATTAATAAATAAATGTTGAAGTAAACGTTGACTATTTGTTGACATATCTGATGATAATAAACGTTGAATAAACGATGTCGATAGATGATGAGCACTAGCTTCATTTCGTGTCAATGCCAATTGATCATGATAATAATGAGTACAGAGATCAGAATCTGTAAGAATATCATCAATTAATTTGCCATAAATGCTACTACTATTCAATTGTTTATAAGCAGTATTAATTAATTTCTGGCTATCATGATCCTCATTGTCATTATTCAATTGAATCTGTGCGATATTTTGACGTATTTTATGGATAATATCGTATTCGATCATTGCACATGGTAGATGTAAATCGAAAACTAAAGGAATATTTGTATATTCTTCATTTGTTGGCGATACAGTTGCCTTTTTTACAGCCATATCCCAGTAAGTACACCAGATCGGTAATAATTTCTGTTGAATTTGTTGATTTGATTGACTGAGAAAAAGAAATGAATCAACAAGTGAATATTTTTCCAAGTGAATGAAAAACATTGATAGATAACTATCGAGATAGTTATGGATTGTTTTCATTAGTGCTTCATTGAATGAACGTGATGATCCGTTGACGATACCGTTTGCTATTAAATCTTGACGCCAATCATTGAATTGACTTTGATTAGTATTCATTATCGTCTTTTCT
>Ga0209922_103041_pt1 | contig 13781 bp, 12 predicted proteins | sample ThiBiot_500_biof_FD_183946 | JGI IMG/M metagenome (GOLD analysis project Ga0209922, IMG submission 183946) | Wastewater bioreactor microbial communities from Cape Town, South Africa - Thiocy_expt_500_biof (SPAdes) | ecosystem: Engineered > Bioreactor > Thiocyanate-remediating > Anaerobic-Aerobic ...
TTATTATTATTATGTTGTTGCGTATATTGGCGATTTTAGTACGTTCTTTTTCTAATAAATTCTCATTTCTTATCTTACTTTTGTTTCAGTGGTAAAAAATATTGGCACCGTCGAGAGAAACAAGTTTCCGACAATGATTTACCTAAATATACATCATTTCATGACTCAGCATCATCAGCATCATCATCAAAACGAATAAAATCAAATAAAATCACTCAAATTCCAACTAAACACTTCAATGAATCTTCAACACAACAAACTCGTGTTATGTCATCAATTTCCGAAGAAAATCAAACAATCGATGATTCCATCGAATTAACTATTCCACATCCAAGTCAAAATTCACAATTAGACACAGCTCGACCGAACACATCTGTATCTCGAATTTCTCGTGTTCAATCATCTCGTTGTAGCAAACCTCCATCAAGTGCATCTGTTACAATAACAAAAGTCCATCGTCTAGAACCATCAAGTGCCAAATCAAGCATTAATATCAACGAAAATAAATGTTCAACAATCGTAACAAAATTAGCTCGAAAAACAAAACTACAATAATTCTCGCAAAAGAAACAAATGTTCGATATTTATTTATTTTTCAAAAAAGAACCAAGAAACGACACACTAAACTTAAAAAACATTTATTTTGTCTTTTGCTCATTTTTTTTTCACGTCTAACTACACACGTACATGTATTACACAGCAACATCAAACGTATCTACTTTCATACTAAATGAAAAGAAGAAACACGAACACAAAAGAAAATGAAAACGTTTTTCTTTTTTTGTTTTCCTCGAAAAGGATGATTTAAATCGCACTAACATTCTTTTGTTCTTAAATGAATATATTTCCAAATGATAATATTATATGTTTTACATGACAAACAAACAAACGAAAAAAAACGAGAGAGAAATCATCCTGAGTAAAGAACAACAAAGAAAATACGATTTTACAGACAAAAAGATAGATAGATAAGCTATGATTTGTTTGAGTAAATAAATCGATAATAAGCAAATAGAGACCAACAACAACAAAACGAAAGAAAAGAAAAGAAAAGAAAAGTGATATTGATATATATTTTTTTCTTCTATGTATGTATGTATATATATCTACATCGTCATTTGAATAAGACCTTGTTGAAATTAAGCACGTTCACCACGAATACGTCGTGCTAATTGAATATCTTTCGGCATGATCTAGGGAAGAAGAAAGTCAATGCAAAATAAATAAAAAAAAATGTTCGTTTTCTGCTTACAGTAACTCGTTTGGCGTGAATGGCGCATAAATTTGTGTCTTCGAAGAGTGAAACTAAATAAGCTTCACTTGCTTCTTGAAGAGCGCCGATGGCTGCCGATTGAAAACGTAAGTCAGTTTTGAAATCTTGTGCAATTTCACGAACAAGTCGTTGAAATGGCAATTTACGAATGAGTAATTCAGTTGATTTTTGATAACGACGAATTTCTCGAAGTGCAACTGTACCCGGACGAAAACGATGCGGTTTTTTAATACCACCTGTTGACGGTGCTGATTTACGTGCAGCCTTGGTTGCTAATTGTTTACGTGGTGCTTTGCCACCAGTTGATTTACGTGCTGTTTGTTTTGTTCGAGCCATTTAAAGAAAAATGTTGCTTGTTTGTGACAAGAAATCTAAAGTCAAAGTTGATATTTAAATATTTGACAGAAGTATAACAAAGAAGAAGAAAAAAAAAGAATCTTGCACAATTGATATGTAATTTCTTTTTTTTCTTCTCTTCTCGTTCGAATATAGAACGAATAGAATGTACGAAGGTGAACAGACAATGACATGTTAGAAAAAGTAACATTAAAGAGGAAAAAGAAAAGCAATTTACAAAATGTCGTAAATGTCATAAGTTCTGTTTTTTTCAGTCTGCATACGTGTTTTAAGAATTCTTTGTCATTCTTGTTCATTGGTTGGTCAATATCGACCAATCAATCGATCGATAGCTATCTATTTCTGTTTCTGTCTGTCGTCTATGTTATTATTATTTTGATTGAAGAATAGAACGCAATGAAGTTTTGATTGAAATCAATATGGATATTTCATCTTCGTCGACACGCAAAATCTCATCATCAGGGATAATAACAAATACAATTAAACCCCCGACAGTGTCCAATGCACCGCGAAGTATAATCGTAAGAAAATCTAGTAATGGCTTTGGTTTTAACGTGCGTGGACAAGTGTTCGAAGGCGGACAAGTCAAAGCGATACATGGAACTTTATACGGGCCGCTTCAGCATGTTTCAGCGGTGTCAACTCGTGGTTCAGCTGAGAAAGCAGGCCTTTGCGTAGGCGATAAAATTCTTGAAGTGTAAGTTAATGAAATAAAAGATGATGTAAACAATTTTTTTCTTTTCTTTGTGTTCTTTTTTTTGAAGAAACGGGATTGATGTTGAAGGAGCGTCACACAAACAAGTTGTTGATTTAATAAAACACAGTGCTGATGAATTGCATTTAGTTGGTAAGAGATTCCGCAAGTTCTTGCGTGTTGATTTGTCTCGTTTTTCATTTAAAAGTCATTGCTTCGGCTGGCGAAGAACTTCACAGTGATGTACATTCGGGTGAAGAGTCAAGCGGCAGTTCGAATGATTATTCCGAACGGCGATCACTCGCAATAACAATTCCTGATTATAGTCTAGTCGAGGCTAATGACGAAAAGTTCTACGTAAGTCAGACGTTTGCTTTTGACAGATCGATTCATTCTGTTTTCTTTTTGTCTAGGTATTTAATATTCACATAGCAGGTAGAAAAGAGAGAAATTTGTGTTTTTCTGAAATGAGAAGTTGTTGAATTTTTCAAAGGACGACATTTGTGTTCGAGACGTTACCGAGAATTTGCATCGTTACATCATCAATTAAAACAAGAATTTCCCGATTTTCCATTCAGTCAATTGCCGAAAAAATGGCCATTTAAACTATCCGATCAGCATTTAGACTCGCGACGACGTGGTTTAGAACAATATCTTGATAAAAGTAGTTTGACATTTTGCCGATCGGAAATTGAATTAACAATTCTTCGTTTTTCAGTTTGTTCGGTTCGAGTCGTTGGCGATTGTGATCTCGTTCAAGAATTTCTTTCAGCTGATGTCTACGAAGTAAAATCTCGTTTGTAAATACATCGTTGTTTTTTTCATTTGTTTGGTTTTTCAGCGTGATTCGGTTTCGATCGATGTCGAAATTAAAATCATGTTACCCGATCGATCAGTTACAATTCTCAAAATCAAACGTTTTTCGACAGCTGAAAAAGTTTATCAAGTAAATCGATTTTCTTATCTCGCAAAACGAAACCAAATATTCTTTCTTCAGGCTGCTATCGAAAAAATCAATTTACCATCCGAATGTGCTCCTTATTTCTATCTTTTCGAAATACTCGACTATACATTCGGTAGGAACCGATGCGTTTTTCTTGTTCAAAAAATCACCAATTTTCTTTTTCCTGTAGAACGTAAACTTCGTCCGAATGAATATCCTCATCAAATCTACGTTCAAAACTGTTGTACAGCTAATACAACATGTTTATGTCTTCGCAAATTCGTCTTTTCACCTCTCGTCGAAAATCAAATCTTAAAATATCCATTAGCTCGTGATTATCTCTACCGAGAAGTAAGAGAAAACCTCACGAAAATAACAACAAAAAAACATTCGCATATTTTGACATTTCCAGGCTATCGATCAATTGAGTCGTTCAGAGAATTCAACCATCGATCAACGTTCAGCGTTAAAAACATTCGATGAAATCGAATATATTAAATATGCTCAAACATTCATAGATATTTACAATACAATCACATTTCCGGCGTGTCCTTGTAGTTCGCGTAAAGACAACGGTTATGTCATATTGTCATTGAATAGTACGCGTTTACGTTTACATGCTTGTTCCGATGATGGACAACTGGAAGTCAATCAAATAGCCGATTTCGATTGGTCAACAATTGGCCGATTTTGTATCGATGAGCAGAATTTTATTTTCGAATATAAACGATCGACAATGAAAGTGGCTAAACCAGTTAAACTACAAACTTTATTCGCACAATTTATGTTGGATTGTTTCGAATGCATTGTCAAAGAATTACAAATCAATAATAATAATAATACGAATCAGTCAAACGAAGAATGAATTGCTCTATTTACATTCGTGCAATCTCGAATGAGATCTGATAAACAATAAACAAAAACAAAAATGAATATTTTTTTTCTCACCCCGGTTTGTCTAGAGATTTCATGTGTGTGCTTTTCTTTTCTTACGTGATAATCAATCAAAATCCTTTCTCTTTCTCTCTCTCTACTATTATCTCGTCAATCAGTATTTTCAATTGCTAGTTAGTCATTTATTCTCTGCACAACGAATCAAGATAAAAACAAAACAACCAAATGAGAATCCTTCTTGTACTTCGAACTAGCTTTTGTAAATATATTCGAATTTCTTCTCATTGCATGCATGTATGTGTATTTCTCTGTATACATCTCTCTTTCTTCTGTGTCTTGTGTCTGCTAAATATATATATATTTACATATATTAATATTCTATCGAAGTAACTTTTCTTTTCTCTTTTTTTTTGATCGAAAATTGTAAACAGTCATTTTCCTTTTGAATAAAATAAAATAAACTCAAAAACGATCTCTGCATTTCTAGATGTATTTTTCCATTCCTGATCTGACTGAAATCTCAACACGACAGAATAATCATCAGCAAACATATACACTCTATCATATTCATCTCAATGGTCAACATTTTTGTAATCTGCGTTATTCACAATTACGGCAATTTCATGATGATCTGCAACGTTTGAATCATCAAATGATTGTTTTTCCACCGAAGAAACTTTTTAATTTATCTCGACGAGAATTAGATGAACGACGTTTATTACTCGAACGTTATTTACAATCGATTATACAGAATAAAACGATTCTTTCATCGAATTTATTCAATCAATTCTTTCTTTGTGCACAATATGAAACCATGAAATCAATGTTGACATCGTTAACCGAACGAGTGAATTTAACAGTCGAATTTCTTAATCATGAGAAATTTTATTTGGAAAATCTTCTACCAGAAAATAGTACCAATCAAATATTCGATATTTGTTTGAAGAAATTTCAAATTGATTTTACTTATCAAACATATTTTTCATTATTTTTCTATGATAAACAAGATCAACAAATGAATCTCATTCGACCGTTGTTCTCATTTGAATCTCCATATTTTTCTCTACTACAAAGTCAAAAGATCCATCGAAATACTTGCATTGTATTCAAGAAATCCTATTGGGATATAAATTATGATTTGAAATTAATCGATAATACACGAACACGACAATTTCTATTCATTCAAAGTGAATTCGATATTGAACAAAGTAAAATCAATTCATCGTGTTCAAAGGAATTTTTCGAACAATTGAAATTTTATTACGAAGAAAATTCTTGGAAAGAATATATTCTTCATGCTCAAACATTGAAATTCTACGGTTACAATCTTCTTCCCAATTGTTCAATAACAATAAATGAACAAGAAACATTCTCGTCTTGTTTATTAGCTGTTGGCAATTATGAATTGAATTGCTATGTCATCGATAATGATCAACAATTATCCAAAGAATTTTCATTTAAAGTTACACGTATTCGTTGTTGGAAAGTGAATTGGACCAAAGATAATTTAAATCTTGCGTTCGAATATTTAATTCGAAAAGATACATTACAATGGATTTTCATACATAGTCAACAAGCACCGTTGATTAGTACATGTTTACAATCAATGATCGATGAAATACTTGCCAAACGAATGGGAGCTGTTCATCCTGTTTCGAATTTAGTCGATGTAGAAAATCAACGAACGAATCTTTCCAATGGATTAATTATTCGAACACAAGCTGATCTCGATCGATTCAATAATAATAAGATATTTAATGAAGGCGAAGGAGACGATGATCTTTAATTTTTCAAAATCAAATAATTCTTTATCATTCCAATGCAAAAAGATTATCGAACCGTCCAAAATAGAAATTGTACGATTAATTCTTTTAATTCTTCATACTAGTCATTCTCTCTTTTGCTTGTTTTGTTTTCTAACTATTAATAAAAAAAACTTTGAAAATATTTTTCAATACGACAAAGTGTCATCTATTGAGGTGAATACGATACGATTGGCTCATGTTACCTGTCGACTCACTGAGTTTGTTACTTTTTGTCTTCGTTACAAGGCTAAATTACTAAAAACGAAATGTCCGGGCTTGATGCACGGAATAGAGAGGATTTCAATGGTTTTTTGTGTGTTTCTTGTCGATTGATCTTATGCAATCCTGCACAGTTGCCATGCGGTCATCGAGTATGCAAAGCCTGTGTTCGTGAACTTTCAGTGCATTCTGAAGATAATATTATATGCCCAATTTGTGATACAATAGCTAAAGCAAATGAAGTTCGTATTGAGTTAAAAATTGTCTTTTATATTTATATTTATTTCGTTGTGAAAAGATAACTGCTGATCATGGATGTTACAACGATATGCAGAGTTTAATAGCTCAATGTATTTCATGCCGTTGGGCTGATCAATTTAGGAACTATGAAGTACAAAATTTGATTAGTTTGTACTTCACACAATTCTTTTTTGCAGAAGCATCTTGAAACATGTCCACAAACACGTGATGAAATTCCGATTCCTATGGGTCAAGCACGACCTAGTAATTCAGTTGGGGAAATTTCAACTGATGAAAATGAGCCGGAATCAGAAGACCTACGACGATCAATACAAATGCTAGAAGCAGTAGTTCAAAATATTAGCGAAGATACAGAACAATTCCGACGAGATTTAAGGCAAATGCGCAGTTGTCTTTTGAATGTTTTACAAAAACTAGAGGAATTACGAGTAGCTGAACATGAGTTCAATACCGTTCTAGCAAACCAAGAAAATCTCTTGCAGCAACTTGCTTCTCTAAAACAACAAGTCAGTGAATCTCAGCAATCTTCGTTTGAAGGAACGTATTTATGGGTAATAAACGATGTTGGGACGAAAATGAGTACTGCAGAACATGCCGAGGAACCGGAATGTATTCATTCACCTGCAATATATTCTTCACAATATGGAAACGGTTTGCGTGCTCAGTTGTTCTTAAACGGTGACGCGAATGCACGAGGAACTCACCTGTCACTTCGTTTTGTTCTTCAACATAGCGAATACAGTCCTATTCTATTAGATTCATCCGGTTTCAATGTGATTTTCTGTTTATACGATCAAAGTGATGCAAAACATCATATTATTCATTGTTTTAAACTTGATTCAGCATTGTACAATTTTCAATCGCAATCATTATCAATCAATTTACCCGATGAATTTTCGAATTTTTGTCCATTGACAATGCTTCGACAAGAAAACAGTCCATATACAAAAGACAATACGATGTTCATTCGAATTATGTTCGATTTTTGCAATTTCTCTCATGATATGATTCATTTTGTCTTGAATTTAAATCCAGGATTGCCGAATTATATTCAACATAAAATGATTCAAGATGAAATTAATCGGCGGGCTCAATAAAAATTAGACATTGGGCATGACAATATTGTGGATTTATCCTCGAACACTAGAAATCATTGATATTTTGAGATAATCCGGATCCGGTGGATGATGAATTCTGTTAAGAAATCAAATGTATGAAATTGATTCGGTTTCAACACTTCAACGATATTGTGAGCTCAAAAAGATGACTATTGCAATTATATTTCATACTCAATATGCAAGATTATTATCTATAAACTTTTAAAAAATTTTAATCGAGATTTTATCGTTTTGTTTCTATTTTTATTTAATAAGATAAAAAAATATTTCGAATTTATCATGTTTTTTCGAAAGAAAATAATTTCTTTTTTTCTTTCGTTTCTAGTTGCATGTCACGTGTATGACCTCTAAAGATAATTGAGTACAACCAAATTCAACATCGTACGTAGATAAGAATGATTCATACGTACATTTGAAATCTTTCAATCCTTGATGTCGTCCGGTAGATGATATGAAGAATGCAAAGAAAATTCTTCCGTTCTATTGTTTCAATCTATGTGTTCTTTATTTTTGATGAAGCATAGATTTGTTTTTTGTTGGTGTTCTTATGGTTATAAAAGTAATGGTATAACCCAACTAAAGACAGCTACTCTTTTTTTTTCTTTCTTTCTTTTCTTTTCTAATAAAGCCACATCATTCGCTCTCTCTCATGACTATATAAAAATGTTGACAGAAGAAAAAATACAGTAGAAATTAGGACACGAACGACGAAGAACTTAACGGTGAAATTCTTTTTGCATTGAGAAAGTAACTACGAATAAGGATGTACAAACTCAAATGCTAACTATTGTTTTAATTTTTACACCTAAAAAGATTATTTATCGATATAAAATTTCTTTTATTTTCGATCACATTCAATATTACGTGAAATATTTCAGAAACAATATTATACGCAATAGTTATATCCATTTGGAGTCTCGATAGAAAATATTTTATTTGATTTCTTTTCTTTTCTCTATTTAATCTCTCAGATCAGTTTCAAAGACATAAAATAGTTAAAACTAATAAACTAGATGCACCCAAAATTGTATTTCATTTTTTATTGTTCTTCTGTTCTTTTCCAGACGATTATATTACATTTACCTGATCTATGTGAAAACAGAATATCTACTTTAAATATTTATTTTATAATGCTTCTTATCTTATAAATTTATTCGTTCATGAGATGTCCTTCAACCTTTTTCGTTTTCTTTTTTGTCATCAAAAATCTTTTTTTACACCATAGTATGCCAATCATAATGCCTTCTTCTTTCGTTACAAAACAAACACAATAACCCTGACGGCATAAAAAATATTTGAAAAGAAAAGAAAAGATGTTTGTACTATGTTTTTTTTATAGATTTAACAAATTCAATTTCACATGGGGTTCTCTGCACGAAACAGTGCAGAAATTATTACTTTATATACATGTCGAGTGTGTTCCTTGATTTTTCGTGAACCATTTCAATTAGCGTGTGCCCATCGACAATGTAAAGATTGTATCATCGTCGATGAAAGGTAAAAATCAACAAACAAATTATACTATTCAAACAAATGATTTCTTTTATTTTTCATTAGCGAACAGATCAAGTGTGCTGAATGTTCGGAAAAAACACACAAGGATGAGGTTTGTTTCATTCATTTTTTACTCATTTAACTACAGAAATATGTATATTTTGTTCTAGATCATGCCTGATAGAGGTTTTCAAAGTGACATGAATCAAATACAAATTCCATGTACAATGTGCGACTGGTCTGGAAAATTCAAAGATTATGATGTAAATCATTTGATTAAAACGAATCATATAAAAATTAATTCGATATACTCTTCTAGACACATCTAAGTCAAGCACATCCAAATCCAATATGTGAATTTTGTCAACAAGTATTCACGTCAGCAAACGCATTAAATCAACATAAACAAAAAGAATGTACGAAAATGACTGTACCTTGTCCACTTGAACGCCTTGGATGTCTTCACTCAGTTAGTTAACACACTATTTATCGAGAATCAAATTTGAAATAAACCATTGATTTTTAAGATATTACGTGTAGACTTAGAAAAACACTATTTGACTGATCTTCATCAAAAAACAATAATAAATGCTGTTCATCGTATGGCAACAGGATCATCAGCTGAACAAACTGATAGACCATCTGGAATGGATGTTGATATGGAACAAAGTGGTACTACAAGTGGGTCAACGGAAAATTTAAGTTCACAAATGCAAGAAATCTATGAAACTATCAATGTACTTGCAAGTAGTATACAAACATTGAATAATGATACACAACGACTTTGCAGCGAATCAGTTCGATTACAAACATCACTTGAGTCATTGAAGCAGGATTATTCAACTCTCAAATTAAGTGTCGAAGGTATGCAACATGTCTCATATGATGGAACATTAATTTGGAAAATACCACATTTCAGGGAACAAATGAGTATTTTATAATCCTCTTCGATTCTTTACCTGATATTCTTCTGTTATGTTTCAGCTATTGCTCAATCGCAACGAGGAACATCAATTGATTCACCAATATTTTATTCCTCACCAACTGGATATAAAATGCGAGCTCGCTTGTATTTGAATGGTGATGGAAATGGTCGACAAACTCATATGTCATTATTCTTTGTTCTTATGCGTGGTTCTTACGATAATATACTGAAGTTTCCATTTGACTATAAGATCATATTTTGTCTATACGATCAAGTATTACAACGAGATCATTTTATTGATTCATTTGGTCCTGGTATTCAATCGAGCAGCTTTGGAAAACCACAGTCAGACATGAACATTCCTATCGGCATACCGAAATTCTTTCGATTAGCAATGATTCAACAAGAAGGAAATCCATATGTACGTGATGATACAATGTTTATTAAGATCATGGTTGACTTTCGTGATATGCCTCAAGATTTAATACCTTATGCAATAAGTTTGAATCCAGGTTTACCAACTAAAATACGGGAAACTTTTATTGACCAAAAATTATGCGAAGAAGCAATTGAAGAGCAACGTCAAAGGTTTGAATTACGAACAAATGATCGGCAATCACATGAGACAACGGATGATGCGGATCGTGAGACTGAGTTCAGTCAGCAACCTAATGAATGCCGCTAAAAATAAGATCCATTAAAAAATTGTTCTGAAAATGCACTAATGCCAATAGAATGATTTAGTTTGATGGTTACGCTCCATATTAATGTCAACTTTGGAATTGCAATTGCGAAATCTGTTGACGAATGATATGGTGAATTCGTAGACGCAGTATCATCTATTCGAAATTTTGGTTACTACAATTTATTTCTATGTCTAGATGTAGCTAAATTATCTTTTATTTTGAATCTATGACAAGATCGGAATGTGATTCTTGGGTGAATTGAGAAAACCACAATTCCGAATATATGGTAATTTCCCGAGTGATATGATGGCATCGGTGCATGAGAATGACTACGTTTTTAGTTTTATATACATATATGGATTTTTAGCCAAGATTGTTATTGTAAAATAAATTCGTTAATTTCCTTTTCTGAAAGAAAGAGTTATATTGGAAAAATTCGTTCTAAAAACGCACAAAGTTTGTCTGTCCCATGTCAATAAGATTTCAGCTGCGAAAAGCACATTATTTTGACCATTAATGATCTCAACATTGCTGCATCCTAGGTAATTTGAGTTGGAGAACTCAAATATTACCTTATGTTTTTCACGGAAACCAAGTTTCACTACTATTAGTAAATTTAACTAGTAACGAATTTTGTTTGAAAATTCATGAAAACCTTGTTTTTAGACACTGAGCATGAATATGATGCTAATTCTGAATAATAATGCTTTCTTATTTATGCTTGGTACCTTAGAGTAAACAGTAGGCTTTCTAATTGTGATTTTTCTGATGTTTTCAACAGTTTTTACGTATAAAGAAACATGAAATCATTACAACAATGTTTTGGGTATATTAGAGAAAAACAAATGACGTTGAGATGGGAATATCTCGTGGATTGCATCACATTTCTATGTAAAAAAAGTTGAGGGTTATAGACGAAGCCCATAGTTTCCGTTACTTATTTCATAGATGAAATTGTGGTGACTAATGCGCGAAAGAAAATAGTCAATCAGAGATAACCATACTGTATCGATTTAGATGAGCCATTCAAGTGTAAAATAACGGGAAATTACCCACAATCGAACGCTTGATTGATTTTGTAACAGGCGGAGAGAGCAAGTATTTAAGATACAGCGAGAATGCATCGTATACTTTCAAAGCGAAAAAAATCCTCAATACATTTGCGTGTAAGTAGTTTTGTTTTATCAAGAATTATTTTACATTCACATTATTTTACCTATTCGATATATTGGTTTGCTACTAGTGGAAGAGAAAGATACTGAAAAAATCCGATTCAGTATTTATATTTTGTAATATAATTTGTCACCATAAGCAGTTTCAAATATCAAACTGAGATAAAATGAGATAGACAACAGTGATCTTTTCGAATAAGATTAGAGAAGCTTAAAGAATTTCTAGTTTCAGTATGAAATCGAAAATCCTTACTGACCTATCTTACACTAACTTAAGACGATTCACTTTGACGCTAAACTAAATCATCCGTTCGAGCAGCAGGAAGTGTGTTGTTCTAGTTCTCCTCTCCACTTCACTACGACCTGTTCGTATGCTCGAAAGTGAGCATAATGAACGTCTTTCAGAAAAGGGTTAGCGAATCCCTACGATGAGCGCTACTTGCTTAATACGACAATGGTTTTTCTTTTCTGGATGTGAATTTTAAGAAAGATATGAATAGTTTATTTAGAGAAAAGTGGGTAAAATCATTGTACAATTTAGAAGTCATGAATACTTTTAAAGTACAAGTATTCTCTTCAATTCTTTTGTCGATTAAATAGGAATTTTTCTGATTCGTTATGACGTATTTAAAAGCTTTACAACCTTCGAAAATTCACTAATTCAATGAAATCGACTGTTTTATCTTTTAGCTCAGCATGGGAGAGAAATGATGAAACTTCTACACACATTATTCACTGGGTTTTTCACACAGTTAATGGGCCACTTATGACTAATAAGTATTTGAACAGTCACACTATTTAAACTCTTAAGATGCAATCATTTTCGAAGTAATAATTTATTTGAATCGTGATTAATTTTATTTCCAAGGAATTTTCATTTTTACCTAAGCATATTTATTATTGATAAAACAACTTTGCTGATAACGAAAGCGAACATTGCAGTTAACCTGTTAATCTTCACAAATAAATTCCACTCAGATTTCATATTTAAACTAATCATTTGAATTTATCATCAATAAAATACACTATGGTTGGATTCGACGCCAAAAATAAAAATATTCTCGACAAGAAATTTATTTGTCCAACATGTTCAATGATATTAAGAGATCCAGTTCAACTCGTTAATTGTGGACATCGAATCTGTCGATCATGTTTACCTGAGCACAGAATTACAGTTCAATGTTCACAATGTCAAAAAGAAACATCACCGAATGACATCGTTAGCGATCGAGGTTTTCTCAGTGATATGGAATCCATTCGTATTAATTGTTATTATTGCGAGTGGAATGATGTTTTGAAAAACTATCAAGTAAAATATTTTTTTCATTTTCTTGTGTCTCTAGTACATCTGATTTATAGGCACATCTCGATGAATGTCATGTCTTATTATGTGAAAATCTTTATGTTCATTGTTTGTTAAAACAGTTTGGCTGTGAACAGCAGGTAGACTTATTTCATTTCTCCATTTGATATGTGATCTGGATTGAAGTTTTTTTTAGATTCTTCGATCTGAATTATCTAGTCATTATTGTAGTAAACAGCATCAAGAATCAATAATGAAGATCGTCACAATGTTGAAATCTCAATTGAATAACTTGCAAAACACGTCAGATTTGCATACGAATGACGATGCTTCTTCATATGCATCGTTACTTGAAACTGTGAATATAATCGAACGTGCTGTTCTCTCACTCGGCTCTGATACTCAAGCACTGAACAACGAAACGACTGAAGATATGGGAAAGGTACATGAATTATTGGAGCGCGCTGTGCAGTTGAAAACAGGCGTTGAGGAAGAAAATACATCGATTAGTGCAACTCAACAAAATCTAGAATTTTCAAGAGAAGATTTAAGATCATTAGAACAAGTAATCAATGATAACGGACGTGTTTCATATGATGGAACGTACGTTTGGAAAATAACTAATGTTCAAGAAAAA
>Ga0209922_103043_pt1 | contig 13772 bp, 10 predicted proteins | sample ThiBiot_500_biof_FD_183946 | JGI IMG/M metagenome (GOLD analysis project Ga0209922, IMG submission 183946) | Wastewater bioreactor microbial communities from Cape Town, South Africa - Thiocy_expt_500_biof (SPAdes) | ecosystem: Engineered > Bioreactor > Thiocyanate-remediating > Anaerobic-Aerobic ...
TGTTGTTGAGTCCTGTATAGATGGTATAGTGGACTCACTGCTTGCCGTTGTTATTGAGTCCTGTATAGATGGTGCAGTGGACTCACTGCTTGCCGTTGTTATTGAGTCCTGTATAGATGGTGCAGTGGACTCACTGCTTGCCGTTGTTGTTGAGTCCTGTATAGATGGTATAGTGGACTCACTGCTTGCCGTTGCTATTGAGTCCGGTATAGATGGTGCAGTGGACTGAGCGGATGCTGGGAAATTTGTAATTGTGAGAAGACATAACAAGAAGAGAGGAGCAACGATACAATAGGAGCGATACATGTTTCTTTAATATTAGTAAGGAGAGAATGATTTATGATGCGATGATAGAAATATATTTATATGCGTATTGAATACGTAGGATGTTAAAAAAAAGTGAAAAATGTGATTATAAAACCCACTTAGCTCATCGTACAGTGTCTTTGTCGTAAAAAAAAGGACATGCGTTTTTCTCTGAAATTCTTATCAATTGATATAAGTAAAGAAAATAAGCGTCGTAAAATGTGGTTATTTCGAATTAGTAAAGATTGATTCTCTGATAAAAAGTTTATGATTCGAAACAGACATATCGATGAAGTGCTTATATAAATCATGGTATTTTTTGAAGAGTAATAAAAGATATTTGTCAAACAATCGTTTTTACATTCGAACAACATTCTTTTTATTCGCACAGAAAAAGGAAGAAATAAAAGAAAAGTCATGAAGATCTTTCAATAGTAAAGTCTATGATTGCAATAACCATCAGGATTATGTTCTAAATATCGTTGATGATAGGGTTCACCTGCAAAAAATTGTAAATCATTTACTGGTTGAATTTGTGTTACAATTTGCCCTTTAATATTTCCACTAGCTTGTACTTCATCACGAACTTGTTCAGCAATTTTCTGTTGTTCATTCGTATGTGTAAAAATGACCGAACGATATTGTGTACCACGATCATTACCTTGTCGATTCAATGTTGTTGGATCATGCATTCGAAAAAAGAATCGTACTAAATCGGCATAATTCAATTTACTTGGCTCATACGAAACTTGTAGAACTTCAGCATGATTCGTTGTACCTGTACAAACTTGTTCATAATTCGTTGTCGATGCACCACCCATATAACCAACCATAGCCGAGATTAAATTCGGTCCAAATTGTTTTCGAAAGAATTTCTCTGTACCCCAAAAACAACCAGCACCAAACGTTGCTAGTTCGACACCGATCTTTCCAGTAGCCATTCAAAATATTTATGAAATAAATAAACAAATTACGCATGTTTTTCTTCTTGACTAATCGGAAAAAAGATCGAATGATTATTGACAAGTTATATATATATATTCGATTAAAATATTTTTTTAAACACTAAGGAATCCATTTTTTTGAATGGATGACTAACTCTGCATCTCACAGATGTCACTCGAATCGACTCGCGTTATGTACGATAGTATAGTTTTTCGTTTCGTTCTCTCGTTTTTTTTAACACGCTTGAATGGCAATAATGCATATATATAGACGAAAAGTAAACAGACAAACAGTTAATTATGACGACTGACTTATGTTTGCAAATGAAAGAAATTAATTATAAAAATTATGTGCTCATTTGGCTTGAAGATTCGCAAGTTGACTTTACAAATCGTTTCGGTTCGCAATTAACAATCGTTCAAACATTTCAACAATGTGAAGAATATATTCGAACAATATCGATCTATGATCGTATTTATGTTTTATTTCATTCTCGATTTATTCAAGATTTTTATTCATATAAAAATAATATCTTCGAACGAATATCAACGATCTTTATCTACGGCGAACAACAACATGTACAAATCGATGATGATGAACGTATTGAATATATTGAAAATCTTAATTCCGATGATTTCCTTTCGAATCGAATTCAATCATTCGAACCATTTGCATTTTTACTTTATAAGCCAAGTTTAACTTTGACTCATTCGATTTCATTTTTTCATTTTCAAGTCATTCTCAATTGTCTTCTTCATTTACAACATAACAACAATTCACTTCCTAATCATACACATTTAATCACATTATTACGAAATATCTATCCAGATGAAAAGAATACGTTCGATCAATTCGAACAAACTTATTCATCCGATCGAGCCATTGAAATCTGCCAACAAAATACATGTCTTTCGAAATTATTCAATAAAATTCTTTGTTTAACGAACATTAATTGTTTATTTCTCTATCGTTTTTATCTTCACGACCTTGAACAACAAATAAAAAGTCAACAGACTTCATCAATAATTCATTGTTATCAAATGAAATATCTTTCCAATGAACAAATCGATTCAATTCGGCATTCAATCGGAGATTTTCTCTCGATAAATTCATTTCTTATTGCTAAACTCAATCGACAAGATATTCAACTTGAACAACAATCATCGGACAAATTCAAAAATGTTCTATTTGAAATCGAACTTAATTCTCATTCGGAACGACCCTATGCTCAATTAACATCTTCGGATGTTTTCATTATGTGTGGTTCCATTTTTCGAATACTCGATCTTCGATTAGATGACAATCAACATTGGATTGTTCAATTGAAATCCTATGGAAAAACCGATGACGATCTCAAATTTGTTTTCAATTCAATTGAAGAGGAACTCGATTATGACGAAGAACAAATTGATTTAATTACATTCGGAACAATTCTTTGGAAAATGAAGAAAATCAATGATGAAGAAATCTATTTTCGATATCTACTCGATATTCTCGCCGAAGATCATATCGATCGAGCAAATATCTATTACAATCTTGGACATATCTACAGTGAAAAAAGTCAATTTGATTTAAGTTTAAAATATTACGAGAAATCACTTGACATTTGGAAGAATTGTCCGAATTCAAATGAAATCAATCTGGCCAATAATTACAATGCTATAGCAACACATTTTTGGAAACAAAGTGATTATCAACAAGCCTACGAAGCATTTCATAAAGCTTTGGAAATCTTTCGACATCTATTCGGTGATCATCATATTACAGTTGGCATGTGTTGGAATAATCTTGGCACGGTGATTTCCAATGAAAATGATTCGAATTCGAATAAAATACTTGATTGCTATTTAAAAGCTTTACATATATTTCAAGAAAATCTTCCAATTCATCATCCGAATCTAGCGAGTTTACACTGTAATATAAGTCGAATCTATAAAAAACTCGAACAATATGATCAAGCATTGGAACATTTGAATTTATCATTGAAAATCTATGAACATTCATCCCTACCAAGTACACATTCGAATATTTGTGTTATTTTGAAAAATATTGCTTATTTATACGAACAAAAACAGGATTTTCAATCAGCATTGAATTTCTACGAACGAATCAATCGTATCTATCGACAAACACATGCAGAAAACGATCCATTAGTTCAAGAAAATCAAGAGAAAATTCAAAATCTATCAGCTAAACTCACGACCAAAACAAGCTAAAGAATATTTTGATTTCAATGTGGGTGTGCACATAATGTGAAAAAACATCGATAGTTATCACCTGTTCGAGTTAATTTTGAAATACATTCTCATGCTGCGAGAAAAAGAATATGTGTAGATATAAATAAATAATCGAATACCGACTATGTTCTTAAAATTAAATTTTTATTGACGATAATAGTATGACGTACTTTAGAGTCTGTACTTTTTTCGTACTTCTATTTATAATAGAAGCTAAGCCAATGGCCGAGCGAATTGGTCCTTGTCCAGGACTTCCACTTGAATCCTATGAATGTTTTCAACGTCTCTATGATACATACGTAGAAGTCGCGAATATGACCGATATTATAGCAAGAAATTGGGCGATTACATTATGGTATCAAGATATCAGTCATTCATTCCAAAAACTTTTACATACCGCTCCAGATAGCACACCGAATTTGCCTTCAGTTGGCATCTGGCCATCGGTTGCTGTTTGGGCATCGAATGCTGTTGGTTTTAGCATTCGTCAACAGCCTGTGCCTGAACTTTGGTCGTATATTATTCGAGATCTTCCACAATGGATGCAAGATATTTTAGATAAGATGTCATTTAAATTGATTACTCTGTTATTTAAAGAAATTTTCGCACATACAGCAACTGCACTTGGTGCTGGAAATGTGTTTGTTTTTCGTGAAATCGCTCTCGGTTATGTTCAATATGGTCTGACATTTTGTAATCAAACAGTCAAGCCTGATGATTCGAAAATGTCCGAATTTATTGACAAATACGTTTGTCTCAATGGTCAATGTGATTTCGCTCGAGGTTTATGGGCACTTTTTCGAGCACATTTTCCCGTGTCAGAATCAACTACATTCAGTGAACGTGATCAACTTTTATTAGCTCAAGGCATGTATGTTGGCTTAGCTGAACAGACACATCTACAACCATTTATCAATGCATCACTTCCTGGTTTTACTACACATTGGTGTGATTGGTGGCCCAATCCAAATCGTACTCAATGCGATGATTTAGTTAATGCTGTCATTACTAAGATTTTAGTACATATTTTCATTGGTTCACATCGTTTACTTGCTGATCATGATATTCCCGAGAATATTCACAATGGTTCGAGTTTTTCCCCGTATCTTGCCAATTTAACTGTGCCTGAGACACGTAATTTTCTGTTACAAGTTTTAAATTCAACAACATTACATTTAAATCATACAGCAGCTACAGATTGGAATAGTTTAGCACAACGTGTACGATTCGTTGCACCACTCTTCTGGGTTTTTCAAGATCATGAAGATTTAAATTGTTTTCCATTTTCTATCGAACAAGAATATCTCATTCGAACGAATCAATCGGCCAAAATGGATCCGGATTCATGGGTGCAAATATGTGACAAAGATTGTTGTGCAGACAACGGGCGATGGAATGGAAGTAATTAACAGAAATGCTTGCATGCTGTATCAATAAAGATTTTTAAGTCTTATTTTTAATTTCAAATCAACTTTGTACTTATATATAAAAAGAAAGTATAAACTAAGAGTTTTTATGTCGTACGGAATGAAATGTTGACGATGCTGTTGATTCATTCATAAGAAATTCCAAAGTATCAGCATTGAAAATTTTCTTAAAATTCGTCTGCCGAATTAATAAATCTACAAGATGATCATCGATTTTACTTTCTTGATCAGTTTGTTTTTCATTTAAATAACGTTTATAACCATAATTCATTTCGAATGAATCATAATCGAAATCTTCTATTGATCCACCTTCAATTGAAATACGAACATTCTTAGCGAATTCTTTGTCTTCACAAGTTACATTTGATGTTAATGGATCATCGACATTAGGCGAATAGAAAAGAAATAAAAGACCTTGTAAAATATCGTCAAATGAATGATTCATCGATGAATCCCATTCATTTAATGTTGATACACAAACATTATTATGAGTATTTTGATATGTCGTATCGATATTTGGATGATAAATTCGTGTTAAACATGAGATAATAGGTGCACAATCGGGATATGGATTGTCGCTTGAAGCTTCAATACGAAAGACAAAGGATGCGTGTGCATAAGGTCCATCATTTGGTGTAATTTCAATGAAAAAAGTTTGTGACGACTCATCGGAATCATCAGATGAAATGGAAGTCTTCGATGATGATGTCACTGGTTCGAATATATTAGTGATACTAACACGAGCTTGCCCATTTGAAAGTGAATCAATCTGACGAGATAAATGACGAAAATCTTTTTCAAAACGAGTCATATTCGACAACAATAACAATCTACAAAGAAAAATAAAACTCGTTGTCACCGACGACGTTTGTTTTTGTCGTTCTCTATATCAGGAAACAACGTGTTCGCGTCTCGTAAACATTCAAATAAAACAACGCGATCGACTTTTATATACTTCTGCATGCTGGGTTTTTCTTCGCAATCGAACAAAAGAACAAAAATGAAATTTCGTCATTTGTTGTAATAACACATCAGTCACATCTCGTCAAGTTATCGATGACTCATTGAATTCCCATGCAATTGCATCTTCTGAATCACTGTATATCATTCTTTGACATGTATGTTTATTTTATTTAAAACAAAAAGAAAAAAAACGAGCGAGATCAGTTATGTTCAACAAGACGTTGAATCTGTGCGTAGATATGAGTGTCTAGTTGAGATGAATGATATCGAGGATTGATATTTTGTAATACTTGAACTGAAGAATGATGAATGATTGCAAGTAAATCATAAGATGAAATGAATAAATTATTCGATAAATTATTTTCATCTCGAAGATCAATCGTTAAACCATCGAGAGAATTCTTCTTGTTTAATTTTACTAAAATCTCGGGTAAACGTTTTAATTCTTGTAAAATATTCGCCCAATGTCGAATATCATTTTCATTGAATAATTTCAAATTATCTCTTGCATCACGTAGAACGGGCGTTAGACAATCTAATGTTTTCTTAGTTTTCGATGCATGTTGATCAAGAACATCGATGAGTGTTCGTCGTGCATGAATAGCTGTCTGTTGAATACGTTCAATGGATTCTTGTTCCCATTGATCGATGATTGTCATCGATGGATGATATTTTGGTGTTGATAGACGTTCAAGAAGATCACGTCTTAGATCATCGTGATCAACAGTTAACCAATCTAATTGTTCGTCGAGAGATTTTGATGATAACGACATAGTGATAACGATGAACTAAACAACAACAAAAAAAGACGAACGAAGAATAACTTAACACGTTGATATATGATTCTTTTCTTTTCTTTTCTTTCTCTTGCTCCTTCTCGCTCTCTCTCTCTCGTTTGGTACTCGTAATTTGATTTGAAGTATATAAGAGTAATTCTATTCGTTTTCTTTTTCTTTTTCTTTGTCATTGACTTCGAAAGGAAATTGTATTTAAAGTACATGTGCTGGCTGTTAAATAGAAAATTTTCTCATTGATCGACCTTGTATGCTAGTTGATGTTAGAGAGATCGTCACAGGCAGCGTGGCCGAGCGGTCTAAGGCGCCGGTTTAAGGCACCGGTCCGAAAGGGCGTGAGTTCGAATCTCACCGCTGTCACTAGTTTTTTTTTTATTATTTCGCATCTGATAAAAACAAACACATATGTCTAATTATATAAGTCATCAAACTCGAAGTCTCCTTGAATATTTGCTTCCGTGGCTTCTATCGCACGATTATATGCTCTTTCATCCCTAGCGGAAACACCTTGTTCAATATATTCGATATTACAGTTTTCACAACATTTCCGAATTGATTCACGAATTTTTTCACGTTCGATAACATTGTTAGATGATGTATCATCATGATAAACGAAATATGCATGAATGTGAACATATGGATATTGACGTAGAGTTTCGAAAGTAAAATCACTTGGAACATATAAATCGATGTGATTATGCCGACGAGTGGTTATTAAATCTAATACACGGTCATTTACGGATTCATATCGATTAAAAAATGTATAACGATTGTCGTCTAAAGAACCGTGTGTATTCGATGGATCGATTAGAAGAACAATTTCGTCGGACATATTTCGATTGTGATTCGTTTAATCTGAAAAAAACAACACAAGGAAATCATTTCTTTGCGACATCGATAATCAAGCTTTTTATTGAATGTTGATTGGCGTCAGTTTTAGGGAAAAGAAATTCTCGTCGTTTTTTCATATAAATAACAAGTCTTTGTTGAATATCAATACTTTCTTGTCGATAGATTCGAGCTTTGAATTTGTCATTATTTTGTAAAGCATTGCTAGCATATGTTCGATATTGCTGAGCTATTTGTGTGACTAATCGATAGATGAGTGCGTCTTCGCAATTGAATGTTATCGTGTCTCTATTCGATGTTGTTTGAAGAATTAAAAGATTGAATTTCGTTTGTTGACAATATTTCGATATGATTTTAATAGTTGCTTCATCATCAGATGATAAGATTAAATATTTTTTCAAAAGATTTTCTCGATTTTGATCAATAGTTTTCAAACGTTTCGGCTCGGTTAATCGTTGAAAATCCGGAAATATCAATGATGCTTCACGAGACAAACTTTTTTCCGGCAAATTCTTCCATTCTAAATAGAATACTGCCATCGAACCGATTTCATTATGAATTCGACGTGTTTTTTCATGTTGTTCTTTGGCTTGACGAAATCGTTCTCGATCATCATCGGAAAATTCATTGAAATTATATTCGAATTCTTCGAGAATATAATTCATTGCATAAACATTAACAATCGAATCGACACTGGCATTTTTTATATCATTACTTTTCACTGAAAATTTTCTCAATGTTCGATTGTATTGTTCTAATATTTTGCAAATACTATTCATGCCTTTACTACGAATAAGATTGTCATCGAGACGTAATTCAATTAATGTCGTATTTATAGAAAGTAAATCAGCAAGATATGAAGCACCGGCTTCTCCTATTTCGTTATGAATCAATGTTAGACTTTCTAATGTTGAATTTTGTTTTAATGCATCGACTAATAAACGAATACCATAATCGACAATCATATTATCTTCTAGAGTCAAAATCTTCAAAGTTGTATTGAGAACAAGTGCAGGACTTAATTCGGATAGGCCGATGCCGCTGATTTTATTCGAACATAAATCTAATCGAGTCCATGTTTTATTTGTTTTAAGTTCATTACCAATAATAGTCACTTCTTCATCATTGATTTGTGACAATGCAAAGATACCTTCGGTATTATTACATTGTTCATGTAGTTTTTCATTTATAGATTCTAAACTATGAGTGTCAGTTATAGAATGCGGATCATTTGTTTCTTCTTGAGGAAATGATTTGTCTGATTTTGATATTGACGATGAACCTTGGTGAAGAAGATAGGTTGGCTGAATTTCTTGAATTTCAATTATATGGAAATCTTTCGATGGACTAATCATTGATATAACTTTAAATTGTGTACCTGGCAAGAGAATATATTCATCTTCGTTTGATAGAATTGAATACGGTCGAATATTTCGAGCATTTAAACAATGAATTCGAAATATGGTTCGAGTTCGTGATTCTGATATGTCCGATATTGGATTAGTGAATAAAGTTTTACCATGAGAAGCACAGGAACTATCAACGAAAGAAAGATTATTATTTAAAAACAGACGAAAACTATATACCTAAATGTTGACCAAACAAATGTTTTTCCTATAGAATATTTCTCACTTAAATCCATTTTTGCACCTCGTGCCACAGACAATGCTACTGGTTCAAGTTTCGATAGAGCCGAAATGAATAATTTTAAATATGGAAAATATGATTTTTGTATCTTCCAATCTGTCGAACGTAATGCATCATTTAAATATATATAAAATGGTTGACTACTAGTTGATGTACTGCTCATTGTATAGAAATAAATAGCAGCCGATTCATCAATTGTCAATTGATCGTTTTCATTTTTCGATGCCATTTCTTTAGCGATATTAACTTGTCCTTCAAACGATCCAATTAATGGAAACAATTTTTTAATAGCTACATCAAGTGAGACCAAAACCGTATTTTCAAAATGTTCCAAACTTAAAAAGAAAAATTATTGCCGTTTTTATATTCTACATACATATTTACATACTATGAAAATTCATTATTTGGATCTTGTTCAACTTGTAAAATACGATCAGTAAAAGCTGCCTGATTTAGAAGATCATTTTCCATCGTGGTTTATTTCGTTTAAAATAAACTTCATGCGTAGAAATATTTTTATCGAATAAAACTAAAACTCAATGACGAAAACATGTGCATGGTTTTTTCTTCCTTTCTTTCATGTTCTATTTGCTGTTGCTGTCGCAATTCGAGTAAAAGAAAAACAACTTTCAGGTAAGTCATGTGTTTTATTTATCATGCAAAAAATATTGACCGTGAAAGACATTGTAAAAAAAGGAAAAAACCAAATCAATATGTATTTATTTAAAAAAGTTTTTTTTCTTTTCACGATATTTCGTACCCAACCACAAACTAATTGACTGATAATTTGAATGATAACGAAAATCACTATGAGTCTCTGCAGCACACGCGAGAATATCTTCGATAGGTATGAGTATTCGTCGTGGAAATCGAAATGTTAAACTCGAAAGATTGTATGTATCACTGAGAACCATTTTAATGTCATCAATTGTTTGAACAGGTACTTCGAAGTGTCGTATAGGATGAGTGCGAATTATCGAATACATCATACCAATAGGAATCAATCGAGTTGAAATAATTAATGATTGTATATTGTTTGTTTGAGCAAGAAGAGTATGAATACCAGTTATTAAATTTGAGAGATATTCATTTTGAATTTGAATTGCATCACAATCGAGTTCAAGATCGATAATAGTCGAAAGATCGATTAATGATGAAAGAAATTCAATTGAATTTACTGGCCATTCATCATGAAATTGAAGATTTAATTTAGTAAGTCTATTAAACAATCGACGAGTTTCGATTTCATCTTTATCAGCTTGCATTTCATTTAAATTCAATGTTAATTCACGAACATTATCCATTGTTATAACATTTTCGATTGTATGCGGAGCAGTTGAACAAATAATTTTATTTGCTTTTGGACCAAAACTTATTTTTGGTGCACAATCTTGAATCGTATAGAGATTAATGACCGGCGAATTTTTATTACAGAGAGCTGTTACAAACCATTGCTTCTTCTCAAGCCAAAATGGTGTTTGAAATAGTGCAATAAGCTTTTGTAAGCCCGTTAAATCATTGCTAACTATTGCATTACTTTGAAAAGCAAATTGAATGTCAATAAGATGTGGTAATTTCCTTTCAATTAATTGTTCCCATCGATTACCATCGAATAATTCGCTCATATAACTTTTGATTTTAAAATAGATTAATGACGGTGTTAATGATAGAAAAGATTCGATTGTAACTAAATCGGATTCAACATCTTCTAATGTCAATGATGTTAATTGTCGAAATGGACAAGTATTTGAAATAAAAGATTGACATTCATGATTATCATAGATCAAACAATCGGGCATGATCATTGTTCGAAGATAGGGTGAATAACGAAGAATAGTACAAAATTTACGAAGATCAATAGCATCGGATAATTTGAGAAAATGAATTGAAGATTGATTTGGCCATAGTAATTGTTCTAACACGGTTTGTCCTAAGGATAGATCCAATTTACGAAGAGTCTGACTACCGATTATTGTTGATAATAATTGTAAAGTTTCCATAGTCAAATTTGAATTTATATCACAATGAATAACTAGAGATTGGATGAAAGAAAATTTTAATTTTAATAAATGTTCAATGAAAAGTTTAAGATGAGAATCTTCAATGGAAACCAATGTAACAGATTGTAGTCGATTGTATTGTTCGATATGACAACATGCAAGAAATGATTCGATTTGTTGGGGTGTTTGATTATTATTAGCTAACATTAATGAGATAACATTTTCCGGATGAATTATTCGACATAGTTGATGAAATTTATGTTTGTAAATACCTTTGAAATTGAATTCATATCGATTGTAAGTATCAGTTAATAAATATAATCGTTTGCATACATATCGTATTGAAGTAAGAATTGTTTCGGCATCGAGCCTATCGAAAATACAATAAAGAAGTTCAATAGGTAATCCATCGAGTGAAATCATCGCATATATTTATTTATAACGCGTCAGGTGTATTTTTTGTTTTGTGTTGATTACTCTATGCAAGATTGTAGATCGTCATTGCATTTTTTTTCACGCGTCGTTTTAAATCTTATGATAGAAAGAACGACAAAAACACACGTTTTCATACTGACTCATTTTAATAGTTGAGAGGAAAAAAAAAGAAAACGATGTAATTATTTCAATATTTATTTATGACATTGCAAGTAGCAAATTTTCAAGTGATATTATACGAAAACAAAAATAAATATGTCACTACCATGACTGTAGTTGAACTGAATTAATTTTGCATAATCACAACAGTGTAATGGTAAATGGAAAACAAACACTTTATTTACGTATAATTACAGGACAGTTTATTAAAAGTACACAAAAATACGTCTCATTAAAGTATAATATTTAATTGTGTATTTTTCTCTTTGAATTCGTTCAAAAATTGTTTTCCTGTGTCTCCGATTTTATTTTGACTAAGCGTGATTTTAGTGAGTGTCTAGAACAAAAATAATAAATTTATTTAAAAAAATACTCGATTGTTTTCCTTACTGTATTTAATCCCAATGCTTGACAAATTGATTCTACTGCGTCATCATCAATAACATTTTTATCGAGATACAATTCTTTCAAAGTCTGAAATCGATCAAAATTAATAAAAAAAAACTTCAAAGCCAAGAGGATAATTGAACCTTATTTTTGCGTAGTACATCAGCTAGACATAAAGCTGCTTCATTGTTAATTTGATTGTCTTCGAGAAAAAGATGCGTCAATGTCTAATGGAAAAGAAAAGATATATAAATTACACGAAAGCAAAGTACTTTTTATTTCTCACTATATTTTGTCCTAACGCTTCAGCTAAATGTAAAACTCCTTGTAATCCTATTTGATTGTTCGATAATTGAAGATTTGTCAACGTCTATTATTAAATTATGTTCGATAAAAATCTCGAAATGTCAAATATATTGCTTACTTTATTCTCTATTAATGCTTGAGCAATATGCCATGTTCCTTGTGGTCCAAGAAAATTGCTATTCAAATTCAATTCTTTGAGTATCTATTAAACCATATAAAACAATCATTACTAATTATCGGATAAAATCTTAATTTTACTGAATTATATCTCAATAGTGATGCGATATATTGTGCTCCCGCTACAGACATGGAGTTTTTCGAAAGATCAAGTTGCGTACACGACTATATACATAAATATAAATAGTAAAGATTTCTCATTCATCGGTATTTTATTACTTACAGAACTGTTTTGTACAATATAATACGCAATAATTTCTATATCATCGTCATTAAAATTTTCTCGAGTGAAACTAAATTTTATTTTATCTTTATTTCGACTAATGTATTCTTCTAACAAGGCATTTTGATGTTTTGGTGACGTTAATGACATCATTGAATTGTTTGTTGTTTTATTGTTCGAATTCGACGAGTTCGTTATAGGTTGTAGAAGAGGAATTCTGGGTTCAGTTTCTTCAAGTTCAACTATATGAAGATCATTTTGATCGAGACAACCCGTAACTTTAAATTCAGTTGCAGCAAGTAGAAGTATTTCATCTTCTTCAGAAGAATATGAATGATGACGGATGTTTCGCGCTGTTTTACATTTAATATGAAACATTGTTCGAGCGCCTGTTTTACCCAAAAATAAACTCGATTGTAAAACATTTAACGTTTTCGTACAAGATGAAAATGCCCACCAAACTATTGTTTGTCCCATTTGATAATCACGAGAAATATCTTTTCTTATGCCACGATAGACCGTTTGCTGTTCAGTAGGAAGACGAGTTAATCCACCAATAAACAATCTCAAATATGAAAACCAAGGTTTAAGTTTGTCTCGATTTTTTGATCTTAAGGTAGCATTCAATACATTGTAAAGACATCGGTCCGATGGAGACCAATCCATTGTATAGAGCATGATAGCTGCTGACTCATCGGACAGAAGATTGTCAGCAGGATTGAGACATCGTTGTTTAGCTATATAAGCATGATTTTGAACAGTTGAAACTAAATCGATTAATGGTTCAACAGCTTGTTCGAGTGAAACAATCGGCATTTCTGCATAACCCTGAATAATCGATAGATATTCAAGTGGTTCATTGGCAACATCAGTCAATCGACGAACACGTTGTTTTATTATTTCGTAGTCTGTTCCCA
>Ga0209922_103072_pt1 | contig 13671 bp, 9 predicted proteins | sample ThiBiot_500_biof_FD_183946 | JGI IMG/M metagenome (GOLD analysis project Ga0209922, IMG submission 183946) | Wastewater bioreactor microbial communities from Cape Town, South Africa - Thiocy_expt_500_biof (SPAdes) | ecosystem: Engineered > Bioreactor > Thiocyanate-remediating > Anaerobic-Aerobic ...
TGTTCGGAAAGCTCAAACAGCAACGACGCATCGCCACTCGATATGACAAAACCCTTCTCTCGTTCGAGAGCTTCCTAAACCTCGCCGCCACGCGGCTATGGCTGAAGTCTTTTGTCAACGCGGCCTAGATTATACAGCCCATATCATGCAAACAAGGGTGAATTTTGCCACCGAATTGGCGTTAAAACATCATGTCATTCCACTAGTGTCCATCGATATTGGAATTTGACGCGTTCAATTGCAGAACAAAAGGGGCGGCAAAATTATCCTAATAACCGGCCACGTCATCCTCACTCCCGAGCATCGCGAGCGCATGATTGCGCTCGGCGCCGAGCATAGCGCTCGGTCGCGGGGCGAGCCGGGGTGTCTGGCGCATCATTGCCATGTCGATGTCGTCCCTCGACAGGCTGGGGATGGCTCGGCTTATGAATGTCTGACGTTCGTCGAGGAGTGGGAGAGCGTCGATGCGGTGCGCGCCCATTTTGCGCTGCCCGCCGCGCTCGCCTTCGTCGCCGACATGCGCGCCCTCTCGCCGCAGCCGCCCGCGATCCGCATCTATGCCGCCGAGGATATTACGGCGAAGCTGATGGGGTAAATCTCCCCTCCCGCTTGCGGGAGGGGTTGGGGGTGGGCTGCGCTTGGGTGCGCGCATCCGATGTTGATTGCCCACCCCGCTGCGACTAGCGAACGGGTTCGCAAGTCTCGCAGTCCCTCCCGCAAGCGGGCGGGGAGAGATCAGGCCGGGGGGCATATGACGGGGTTCGAATTCAGCTTTTCCTTTTTCGGCCTGATCCTGGGCCTCGCGCTGGCCGAGGGGCTGGGCGGGCTGGCGCGCGCGCTCAAGGCCAGCCACCGCGTCCGCATCGGCTGGCCGACCGCGCTGCTCGGCCTGTTCGTGTCGTGCGACGTCGTGACCTTCTGGATGCTCGGATGGAACCTGCGCGAGTCGTTGCCGCTGAACTGGCCGATCCTGTTCGGCGGCTTCGTCGTCACCGCGGTCTATTTCGTCGCGGCGAGCCTGGTCTTTCCCGACGATCCCGAGGCGTGGGACGACCTCAACGCCCATTTCGACAAACAGCGGCGGCTGGTGATCGGCGGCGTGTTGCTGGCCAATATCGCGCTGGTCGCCGTCACCTGGGCCTTTGTCGGACTCCCCAGGGCGGGCACGGTGCGTGCCTTCATCCTCGCATGGTCCTTCTTCCCCGTCGCCGCGCTCGCGATCGCGGCAAAGGACCGCCGCATCGTCGTCGCCTGCCTGATCTGGCTCCTCGCGCTCTATCCGCTGTCGGCGGTGTGGCATTGATTTCTCCCCCCTCTCGCTTGCGGGAGGGGCAGCGAGACTTGCGAGCTTGCTCGCTAGTCACAGCGGGGTGGGCATAGGCAAGGGCAAGGCTCGCTTCGCTCGCACCCACCCCTAACCCCTCCCGCAGGCGGGAGGGGGACTGGTCATTTCGCCAGCAACGGCGCCAGATATTGCCCGGTGAAGCTGCGCGGTTCCTTCACCACCTGTTCGGGCGTCCCCGCCGCGACGATCTCGCCGCCCTTGACCCCGCCTTCGGGGCCGAGGTCGACGATCCAGTCGGCGGTCTTGATGACGTCGAGGTTATGCTCGATCACCACCACGCTGTTGCCCTGATCGACCAGCGCCTGCAGCACTTCGAGCAGCTTGCGCACATCCTCGAAATGGAGGCCGGTGGTCGGTTCGTCGAGGATGTAGAGCGTCTGTCCGGTCGAGCGGCGCGAGAGTTCCTTGGCGAGCTTCACCCGCTGCGCCTCGCCGCCCGACAAGGTCGTCGCCTGCTGCCCGACCTTGATATAGCCGAGGCCGACGCGGACGAGCATCTCCATCTTGTCGCGGATCGCGGGCACCGCCTTGAAGAACTCCGCCGCATCCTCGACCGTCATGTCGAGCACGTCGGCGATGCTCATCCCCTTGAACTTCACCTCGAGCGTTTCGCGGTTGTAGCGTTTGCCGTGGCACGTCTCGCACGTCACATAGACGTCGGGCAGGAAGTGCATCTCGATCTTGATCAGCCCGTCGCCGGTGCAGGTTTCGCAGCGCCCGCCCTTGACGTTGAAGCTGAAGCGGCCGGGCTTGTAACCGCGCGCCTGCGCCTCGGGCAGCCCTGCGAACCAGTCGCGGATTGTCGTGAAAGCGCCCGTATAGGTCGCGGGGTTCGAGCGCGGGGTGCGGCCGATTGGCGACTGGTCGATGTCGATCACCTTGTCGCAATGCTCAAGGCCGGTCAGGCTGTCGTGCGGCCCCGCGACCATCCGCGCGCCGTTGAGCGTGCGCGCCGCGCTGGCGTAGAGCGTGTCGATGACGAGGCTCGACTTGCCCGATCCCGACAGGCCGGTGACGCAGGTGAAGGTGCCGAGCGGGATCGTCGCGGTGACATTCTGGAGGTTGTTGGCGCGCGCGCCCTTCAGCACCAGATCGAAGCCGTTGCCGGGGCGACGGTGCGTCGGCACCTCGATCTTCTTCGCGCCGGTGAGGTAGGCCGCGGTCAGGCTCTTCTTGTTCGCCAGCACCTGTTTCAGCGTGCCTTCGGCGACGATCTCGCCGCCATGGACGCCCGCGCCGGGGCCCATGTCGACGACATAGTCGGCGTGGCGGATCGCATCCTCGTCATGTTCGACGACGATCACCGTGTTGCCGAGGTCGCGGAGGCGCTTGAGCGTTGCGAGCAGCCGGTCGTTGTCGCGCTGGTGCAGGCCGATGCTGGGTTCGTCGAGCACATAGAGCACGCCGCTGAGGCCCGAGCCGATCTGGCTCGCAAGACGGATGCGCTGGCTTTCGCCGCCGCTGAGCGTGCCGCTGGTGCGGTTGAGGTTGAGATAATCGAGCCCGACATTGTTGAGGAAACCGAGCCGTTCGTTGATCTCCTTCAGGATCGCCTTCGCGATCTGGCGCTGCTGATCATTGAGCTTCTCGTCGAGCGTGCTGAACCAGGCGAGCGCGTCGGCGACCGAGCGCTGCGCCGACATGCTGATGTCCTCGCCCGCGATCTTGACCGCGAGCGGTTCGGGGCGCAGGCGCGCGCCGTGGCACGTCTCGCACGGCTGTGCGGTCTGATATTTGCCCAGTTCCTCGCGCATCCACGCGCTTTCGGTCTGGAGCATCCGGCGGTTGAGGTTGCCGATCACGCCCTCGAACGCCTTGTGCGTTGTATAGGTGCGCCGGCCATCCTTGAAGGTCAGCTCGACCGGCTTGCCGCCGCTGCCATAAAGAATGATGAGCTGCACCTCGCCGGGCAGATCCTGCCACGGCGTGTCGAGGCCGAAACCATAGGCTTTGCCCAGGCTTTCGAGCACCTGCATATAATAGGGCGAGGGCGGGTTCGATTTCGCCCATGGCACGACGGCGCCCTTTTTCAGGCTGAGCGCATGGTTTGGAACGACGAGTTCGGGGTCGAATTCCAGCCGCTCGCCGAGGCCGTCGCATGCGGGACAAGCGCCCTGCGGCGCGTTGAAGCTGAACAGCCGCGGTTCGATCTCGGCGATCGTGAAGCCCGAAACGGGGCAGGAAAATTTCTCGGAAAAGATGATGCGGTTGGCAGGGATGCCGGCGCCTTTCATGGCGCCGCCGACTTCGCCGTCGCGCCCCGGAACGTCGCCGTCGGCAAGGTCGACATAGGCGAGCCCTTCGGCGAGTTTCAGCGCCGTCTCGAAACTGTCCGCAAGCCGCGTCGCGATCCCCTCGCGTACGACGATGCGATCGACCACGACCTCGATGTCATGCTTGTATTTCTTGTCGAGCGCCGGTGCGTCCTCGATCTCGTAAAATTCGCCGTCGATGCGGACGCGGGTGAAGCCGTCCTTCTGCCACTGCGCGAGTTCCTTCTTATATTCGCCCTTGCGTCCCCGCACGACGGGCGCGAGCAGATAGGCCCGCGTTCCTTCAGGCAGGTCCATCACCCGATCGACCATCTGGCTGACCGTCTGCGCCGAGATCGGCTCGCCCGTTGCGGGCGAATAGGGAATGCCGACACGCGCCCAGAGCAGGCGCATATAGTCATAGATTTCCGTGACGGTGGCGACCGTCGAGCGCGGGTTGCGGCTCGTCGTCTTCTGTTCGATGCTGATCGCCGGCGACAGCCCGTCGATATGTTCGACGTCGGGCTTCTGCATCATTTCCAGGAACTGGCGTGCATAGGCCGACAGGCTCTCGACATAGCGCCGCTGACCCTCGGCATAGATGGTGTCGAAGGCGAGGCTCGACTTGCCGCTGCCCGACAGGCCGGTGATGACGATCAGTGCATCGCGCGGCAGATCGACGTCGACGCCCTTCAGATTATGCTCGCGCGCGCCGCGCACCGAAATATGGGTGAGACTCATGGGGTGGGTATGTTCCAGATTTGTTCCGGCCGCGCAAGAGGGCGCCGCTCGCTCGAACGCCTAGATAGGAAGCGGCTGCTTTGCGCGCAACGGGGCGGCGATTCCACCAACGAACGAGTGCGTTCGACCAGCGGCCTGCATCTTGCTTGACCTGCGATTGGCGCGGGCGGACAAGTCGCCATGGCCTGCGGCGGATCGGCCCTTGAACCGTGCGCGGGGGTAGGAGACTGGGGAATGAAGATGTTTTTGGGCGGCACCGCTGCCGTCGCTATCGCCGCTGCACTGATCGCAGCACCTGTTCTGGCCCGCAATGCTGGCGCCGACGCCCCCTTGGTCGCTGCGACCGATGCCGCGGCCGGCGCCGAAGACGGGTCGCTCAAGCCGCTGACCTTCGGAAGCTGGGGTGTCGATCTGGGCGCGCGCGACACGTCAGTAAAGCCGGGCGACGATTTCGACAAATATGCCAATGGCGGCTGGTTCGCGCGCACCGAAATTCCCGCCGACCAGGCGTCGGCGGGCGTCGACTACGATGTCTATAATCTGACGCAGCGCCAGCTTCGCCAGCTTGTCACCGGCGCGCCCGCGACCAGTCAGGTCGGCGGGCTTTATCAAAGCTTCATGGACGAAAAGCGCGTTGCGCAATTGGGCGCTAAGCCGCTGATGGCCGACATCGCTGCCGTTGCGGCGATCAAGGATAAGAGCGAAATGGCGCGCTTCATGGGCGCATCGCAGGGAAGCTTCGGCGCCTCGATCGTGGGCGGCGGTCCCTATGCCGATCCCGACACGCCGACGGTCAACGTGCTGTGGCTCGGGCAGGGCGGGATCGGGCTTCCTGACCGCGACTATTATCTGAATGACAGCTTCAAGCCGCAGCGCGATGCCTATCGCGCCTATATCGCGCGGACGATGAAGATGATCGGCAACCCCGATCCCGAAAAGGCGGCCGATGCGGTGCTGGCGTTCGAGACCGAGATCGCCAAGGTGAGCTGGGCGATTGCCGAGCGTCGCGATCTGGGCAAGATCAACAACCCGATGTCGTCGGAGGCGCTGGCCGCCTATGCGCCCGGGCTCGATTGGGGCGCCTGGTTCGCGGGCGCCGACATTCCGGCGCAGAAGCGCATCATCGTCAACGAAAACACCGCGATCCGCGACATCGCAGCGCTCTATGGCAAGACGCCGCTCGACACGCTGAAGCTGTGGCAGGAATTCCATGTCGCCGACAATGCGGCCAATTATCTGTCCGACGACTGGGTGGACAGCCGCTTCGAATTTTCGAAGGCGCTGAGCGGCGTGACCGAGATGCGGCCGCGCTGGAAACGCGGGCTGCGCCTTGTCGACGGCAGCCTGGGCGAGCTGGTCGGCGAGGAATATGCGAAGCAATATTTCCCGCCCAGTGCCAAGGCGAAGATGGAAACGCTCGTCGCCAATCTGAAGCTGGCGATGGGCGACCGCATCCGCGGCAACAGCTGGATGGCGCCCGCCACCAAGGAAGCGGCGCTCGCCAAGCTGGGCAAGATGGACGTGATGGTCGGCTATCCCGACAAGTGGCGCGATTATTCGGGGCTCAAGATCGATCCCGCTGACCTGTACGGCAATGTGAAGCGCAGCGCGGCGTTCGAATATGCCTATCAGCTCGCCGACCTCGACAAGCCGGTCGACCGCAAGAAATGGTCGATGAACCCGCAGGAAGTGAATGCCTATAACGGCGGGCTCGAAAACAAGATCGTTTTCCCCGCCGGTATCCTGCAGGCGCCGTATTTCAGTGAGACGGTCGACGATGCGGTCAACTATGGCGCGATCGGCGCGGTGATCGGCCATGAAATCACCCATGGCTTCGACGATCAGGGGCGCAAGATCGATGCGAGCGGCGCCGTGCGCGACTGGTGGACCAAGGAAGATGCCGCGCGCTTCGATGCGCAGGCCAAGGGCTTCGGCGCGCAATATGCGACCTATGAAGCGGCACCCGGTGCTTTCATCAATCCCGATCTGACGATGGGCGAGAATCTCGCCGACCTTGCGGGACTCGAGGTCGCATATGACGCCTATCACCGCTCGCTGAACGGCAAGGAGGCACCGGTGATCGACGGGTTGACCGGCGATCAGCGCTTCTTCCTGGCCTTTGCGCAGGCGTGGCGCGACAAGGCGCGCGAGGATGCGACCAAACAGCAGGTCGCGAGCGACCCGCACAGCCCGGCGCGCTGGCGCATCATCGGTCCGCTGCGCAACGTCGATGCTTGGTACAAGGCGTTCAACGTCGCACCGGGGGCCAAATATTATCTGAAGCCCGAGGATCGCACGCGCATCTGGTAAGCCGGCGACGTCCCGTTACCCCTCCACGCAATGCCGCTGGCTGCGGAACGCATCTTGCGGCAAAGCGTTGGATGGGCAGGGTGCTCGGATTTAGGAGATTTCTCGATGACCAGATCGATTTTTGCCGCCGCGGTCGTCGCGGCGCTGATGAGTTCGGCGCCGGCGATGGCATTTCAGAAGCTGCCCGACGGCACGACCGTTCAGGAACGCGCGGATACTGCCAAGCTCAATGCCGAACAGCTTGCGAAGGCCGATGCCGAAACCGCGCGCTATCAGCAGAGCGTTTCGCAATATGAACAGCAAAAGGCCGCGATCGCCGAGCAGACGGCCGCTGCGCAGGCAAAATATGCCGACGAAACCGCCGCTTATGAAGCGGAAAAGGCTCGCGTCGCGGCGATGGCCGCCGAAGAACGCCAAAAGTGGGAAGCCGATGTCGCGGCCTGCAAGGCGGGCGACACCAGCCGCTGTGCCAAGCCGCAGCCCAAGGAATAGTGCTGCCAATCGGCACGCGAGCCCGTGAGATTAAAGGGGCTCCGACGACAAGTCGGGGCCCCTTTTTATTGGCGCGCTTCCGTTCGTCCGTTGGTCGCCCTTTGTAGGCGCTTCATCTTTCAATCGACTCGTCGCTGGGGCTGATCGAAGCGCGTATGAATGGCGCGAAAAATTGGCGCATTCCGTGGGTTGCGGGATGCGAGGCGACCAGACTTCCCCGGTTACGGCGCAGCGTGTCCCGCATCCCATAACGGATGAGAGGACTCCCCATGTCACACCGTATTGCCAAATATTTGCTCATGACAGGCGCCGCTGCATTGTCGGCAGGCGCCGCCGCCCCGGTCGCGACTGCCGCCGAGGCGCGCGTCGCGGATACCGATGATGCGCCGACGGTCATCGTGCCGTACGGCGATCTCAATCTGAGCAGCGTCAAGGGCCGCGCTCGGCTGGAAACGCGCGTACGCATCGCCATTCGCGGCATGTGTCGTACCGATCCCCGAGCGACCCTGTCTCAGCGGGTGCAGGAACGCGACTGCATTGCCCATGCGCGTCGCAGCGCCGAACCGCAGATGGCGGCGTTGTTCGGTGGCAGCGATATGAAATTAGCACTTGAACGTCCGGCGGAGGTTGCCGTCCGCTAACCGGCGGTAGAGGCGGTCATGCGCCGTGCATGATCGCCTTTACGTCGTGCAGATAAGTGCGACCGATCCGGTGCTGTCCGCCTTCGCCCAGGTCCACGCTCCACGCCCCGTCGCCATGATGCTTGAGGCCGACGATGCCGTCGCGCCGGACCATCTTGGACCGGTGAATGCGCATGAATTGATCGGGGTTCATTCGCTCTTCCAATGATTTGATCGTCTGGTGGATCAGCCAGCTGCGGCTGCCGACATAGAGGCGCATATAGTCGCGCTCGGCCTCGATCAGATCGACTTGCGCCGCATCGATGCGCAGCATCTCACCGCGGTTCTGAACCCAGAATTCGTTGATCCACCGGCTCTTCGGCGGGGCAGTTCGCCCAGCGCTGCGCCATTCGCGCACGCGCGCCAGTGCCTTGGCAAGACGATCGGGCGACACGGGCTTGAGCAGATAGTCGACCGCGGCGACGTCGAAGGCTGCGACAGCATAGCGATCGAACGCCGTGACGAAGACGATGGCTGGCGGACAATCGAGCTTTTCGAGCGCGGTCGCCACGTCCAGCCCGTCGAGGTCGGGCATGGCGATATCGCAAAGCAACAGATCGGGCGCGAGCGCCTCGACCATGCGCAGCGCCGATGCGCCGTCGCTGGCGGTACCGACGAGCGAAACCCCGTCCTGCTGCCCCGCCAGAATCTGAAGCCGTTCGATCGCCAGCGGCTCGTCATCGACGATCAGGGTGCGCAGCGTCTGCAGCATGTCAGTGTCCTTCGCCCGCGATCGGCAGCCACAGCGATACCGCGAAGCCGCCGCTGTCCGACCGTCCCCATTCGCAGCCTGCCACCGGGCCGTAGCGTGTGATCAGCCGTTCGCGGACGTTGCCGAGCCCGAGGCCGGTGCCCGATTCGGGGGTCGGTGCGGCGGGGTCGATGTCATTTTCGATCCGGATCACGAGCAGTCCATATTCGCTGCTCGCCGACAGGCGGATCGCAATCCTTCCCTTGCTGGGAGCAACGCCATATTTGATCGCATTTTCGATGATCGGTTGCAGGATCAGCACGGGAACGCGCGCATTCTCCAGCGCTTTCGGCATCGTCACCTCGACCTGCAGGCGGTCGGGAAAGCGCGCCTGCTCGATCTGGAGATAGAGGCGCTGGAGCGCCATTTCCTCGTCGAGGCTGACGAGTTGTTCGGGATCGATCGCGAGGCTCGATCGCAGGAAGGAAGACAGATTCATGATCATCGTCTCGGCCTCCGCCTGCGATCCGCGCATGACGAGCGTCGACAGCGAATTGAGCGTGTTGAACAGGAAGTGCGGGTTCACCTGATAGTGGAGCGCGCGCAGCTGCGCCGCCTGCGCCTCGACCCGGTAGCTGTTGGCGCGGCGCTCGACCGCGCGCATCTCGTTGGCATAGCCGAAGGCGACATAGAGTGCGGCCCATACCGCGAAGAAGAAATACCAGCGGATCGAACTGTCGAGGATCAGCACCGTTTCCCAGGCAATGGGGAATTTGGACTGCACCTCTTCGATGATCTTGTGCGTGTCGTCGGACGGAAACCAGTAGAAGAAGACGAGCAGATTGATGCTCGCGTAGATGACGACAAGCGGCACCGCGGCCCCCAGCGCGACGGCGAGCCGCGCGCCAAAGCTTTTGGGCTGGACCCGCTGAATGAGCTGGTAGAGGGTGAAAGTGCAGAGGATACCGGCGACGACGACGATCGCGCGGCGGCCGATCGCACCCCATTGCTCGGCGGCCCCGGCAAGCAATGCGAGGCCGGTCGTGATCAGGAAATAGATCAGCCACATCGCGATGATCGAACCGATCGCGACGCGGGGATTGACGCGGGCGTCCGACGCGCGCCAGCCCGGCGATGCGGCCAGCATGTGCGCGCGCTGGTCGCGCAGCGTCTCTTTACGGATGGTCATGTTCATTGCCGTCGCTTTTGCGCGAATATGGCGCAAAAAACTAGGTGCGCGCGCTGCGTCAGTCGAAGCCGCGCGCCTTTTGGTCGAAACGCGGCCGGTCAGGCGACGCGGGGTTGCGGCAGCGTACGGCGCCAGTTGCCGCGGCGATAGACGATCCACGCCATCGTCAGCGACGCGAACGAGGACAGCGGAAAGCTCCACCAGATCGCATCGCCGCCGAGCGCCGGGTAACCCAGATAATAGATGCCGAGGCGGATCGGGAACATCGACAGGAACAGGATGACGAGCGGTGGCACGACCGATCCGTTGGCGCGGAGCGTTCCGATCAGCACGATCGTCGTGCCGAAGGGCAGGAAGGTCCAGGTCGCGAGCAACTGGATATGGCGCGCGGCATCGATCGCCGCGGTGTCGCTGCCAAGGAAGAGGGCGAGCGCAGCGCGGTCGAAAAGGAGCAGCAGCGCGATCAGCACCCCGGTCATCATCAGGTTGATCGCGATGCCGCTGTTGGTGATGGTGGTGACGCGGTTCCACTTTGCAGCGCCGATATTCTGCGCGACCATGGCGCTGACCGCCGCGCCGACCGCGAGCGCGGGCATCTGGACATAGTTCCACAATTGCAGCGTCGCGCCATAGGCAGCGGCGGTGACGAGCCCTTCGCGATTGACCAGCCCGACCATCACCAGCCCGGCGCCCGAAATGACGAGCATCTGTGCGCCCATCGGCAGCCCCTTGCCGATGATGAAGCGCAGTTCCTCCATATTGGGGAGGAGATATTTGAGTTCGGGTCCGCGCAGCCGCAGCACATGGTCGCGGGCATAGAACCAGCCGAGCATCGCGATCAGGCTGATCGTTCCGGCAATCGCCGTCGCGAGCGCGCTGCCGGCGATGCCGAGGCGCGGGAAGGGGCCGATGCCGAGGATCAGCAGCGGGTTGAGCGCGATGTCAAGGACGACCGACAGCAGCATGAAGCGCAGCGGCGTCACCGCGTCGCCGGCGCCGCGCGACGCCATCATCAGCGTCACCGCCAGCATGCTCGCCGGGATCGCGATGAAGGTCACGCGCAGATAATCATGCGCAAGGTCAAAGGCTTCGGGCGGGGTCTTGAGCCAATGCAGGATGGTGGTCGAGGCGAACCAGCCGACGACGGCGATGACGAGCGAGAAGATCAGCGCGAGGCCGACGACAGCGCCGGTGGCGCGGCGCGCCGCGTCGGTATCGCCGCGCCCGATCGCCTGGCCGATCAGCACCGTCGCGGCCATTCCGAAGCCGAAGAAGGTCGCGAACATCAGGAACATGATGATGTTCGCATTGGCGGTCGCGGCGAGCGCGCTGCCGCCGAGGAACTGGCCGACCCACACCGAATTGATCGACCCCGACAGCGTCTGCAGCACGTTCGATGCGAGCGTCGGCAAGGCGAAGAGGATCAGCGTCTTCGCGATCGGCCCTTCGGTCAGGTTCATGCGTCCGGCGCCACGCGCGGTCTGGCGCGGCGGAACCGGCGCGGCGGCAGGGTCGGCAGCGGCGGCTACCGGCGTAACGGACGCGTCTTCGCTCACCCCAGCCGGGCCAGCGCGGCGGTCAGGCGGTCGGCCTCGGCCTCCTTGGCGGCATGGTCGGCGCGCGCCTTGTCGACCGCTTCGGGCTTGGCGCGTTCGACGAACGAGGGATTGTTCAGCCGGCCCGCGAGGCTGTCGCGTTCCTTGGCCGCGGCGGCAAGCGCCTTGGTCAGCCGCTCGCGCTCGGCAGCGATGTCGATCACGCCTTCGAGCGGAACGGTGATCGTCTCACCCTCGACGACGAGCTGTGCCGAGGCGCCAGCCGGAGCGGGATCGAAGCTGATCGCTTCGAGCCGCGCGAGACGGTCGAGTTGCGCCGATAGCTTGTCGGTGCGGCCCTTGAGCGACGCCGGGAAATGCGCGGTCAGGCGCGCGCCCGGCGGCAGGCCGAGCTCGGCCTTGGCGGTGCGCAGCTCGCTGACGAGCTTGATCAGCCAGTCGATGTCGGCGCTGGCGCCCGCGTCCTTCTCGGCCGCCGGAGCAGGCCATTTGGCGGTGATCAGCGGATAGTCGGCGCGGTCGCCGAGACCCGTCCACAGCTCTTCGGTGATGAAGGGCATGAAGGGGTGCAGCATGACGAGAATCTGGTCGAGCACCCAGCCGGCAACGGTGCGTGTTTCCTCAACCTCCGTTTGCCCTGAGCTTGTCGAAGGGCCGCTCTTTTCTCCATCGCCGTTCGACGAGAAGGACGGGGCTTCGACAGGCTCAGCCCGAACGGAATTGGGGGCGGTTCCGGGGTTCAGGATCGGCTTGATCAATTCCAGATACCAATCGCAGAAGCGGTCCCAGGCAAAGCTGTAGATCGCGTTCGCGGCCTCGTCGAAGCGATAGGCGGCGAAGGCGCTCTCCATCGCCGCGACGGTCGCGGCGACCTCGCCGATGATCCAGCGGTTGACCGGCAACGTTGCGACGGGGGCTTCGCAGCTGGTCGAGGCCGAAATGCCGTTCGCTTCGCAGAAGCGCGCGGCGTTCCAGAGCTTGGTCGCGAAGTTGCGATAGCCCGCGAGGCGCGCGTCATCCATCTTGATGTCGCGGCCCTGGCTTTCCATCGCCGCCATGAAGAAGCGCAGCGCGTCGGCGCCATATTGGTCGATCAGCCCGAGTGGATCGACGACGTTGCCCTTCGACTTCGACATCTTCGCGCCGTCGGGCGCGCGGACAAGGCCGTGGAGATAGAGCGTCTTCCACGGCACGTCGCCCATGAACTCCATCCCCTGCATGGCCATGCGCGCATCCCAGAAGAAGAGGATGTCGAAGCCCGAGATGAGGACGTCGTTGGGGTAGTGGCGTTTCAGAAGCTCGGTGTTTTCAGGCCAGCCGAGCGTCGCGAAGGGCCAGAGCGCGGAGGAGAACCAGGTGTCGAGGACGTCGGCATCGCGCCAAATTGGAACCGACTTGCTGAGATCAAATTCGCCGTTCAACAACATGGCCATCGCAGAAAGTCGATCTTCGCAAACGATGATCTCACGGTCGCCCAGCTTGCTACCGTAATAACTCTTCGCTGCTTCAATGGCACCTTCTTCAGTTTCGTTCACAAAAACATGATCGGACAGCAACGTCGAGTTAGCCGTCGCGAAGTCTTCGCTCACATCAAATGAAAGGTCAGGCCAATTGGGTGATAGCTTTTCGTCGTCTGCGTAAGCTTCCGGCCCGTACCAAGCCGGAATCCGGTGTCCCCACCAGAGTTGGCGCGAGACGCACCAGGGCTGGATATTCTCCATCCAGTTGAAGAAGGTCTTTTCCCACGTCTTGGGGACGATGTTGATGCGCCCATCGCGCACCGCCTGCATCGGCGGCTGCGCCAGCGTTTCGGCATCGACATACCATTGGTCGGTCAGCCAGGGTTCGATCACCACGCCGCCGCGGTCGCCGAACGGCGTCTGGATCGTGCGCGGTTCGGCGTCATGTTCGTTCCCGTCCTTGTCGACGTGCGGGATCAGGAAGCCGGCTTCCTTCATGCGCGCCACAACCAGTTCGCGGGCGCCATCGACACCATCGCGCTTGAAGCGGTGGAGGCCAAGATATTCGTCGGGGATCAGCCCGTCGGCAGTCTGGATGACGTTCGCATCGCCATCGAACATGTTGAGCATCTCGGCGGGTTTGAAGCCCGCGCGCTTGCCGACCTCGAAGTCGTTGAAATCATGCCCCGGCGTGATCTTCACCGCGCCGCTGCCCAGTTCGGGATCGGCATGTTCATCGGCGACGATCTTGAAGCGGCGGCCGGTGATCGGCTGGAGGATGTCCTTGCCGATCACGCTCTTGTAGCGCGCGTCATCGGGATGCACCGCGACCGCCATGTCGGCGAGCATCGTTTCGGGGCGCGTCGTCGCAACCTCGATATAGTTACGCCCGTCATCGAGCGTCACGCCGTCGGCGAGCGGGTATTTGAAGTGCCAGAAGCCGCCCTTCACCTCG